>Ga0210057_1000042_pt1 | contig 272819 bp, 339 predicted proteins | sample CryGeyCG2114_010_2_FD_183968 | JGI IMG/M metagenome (GOLD analysis project Ga0210057, IMG submission 183968) | Groundwater microbial communities from aquifer - Crystal Geyser CG10_big_fil_rev_8/21/14_0.10 (SPAdes) (version 2) | ecosystem: Environmental > Aquatic > Deep subsurface > Groundwater...
AATTAAAAATATTATGAAATTAGATAAAGAATACAAAGGAAAATTTATAAGTGATAATTATATGCTTATAATAGTAATAAAAGTAATTTAATATCAAACTTAAAAAAAGAAGGTTTTGAAGTTATTTTCCTTTATGAAACATTTTGTCTGGGTTTATATAGGTATGGGTTTACTATTAAAAGAATTAATGAAGAACTTGTATTTGATGTTGATTATTATTGTGAAATTTTTGAGGAGAATAACCATTATTTTAGAATAAAAGATAGAGTATTTAAAAGACATTATCATCAAGGTTATAATGGTATTATCGAAAAAATAAATAGAGTTTATAATAAAGTTTTAGAAAAATTAGAAAATAAAGAATAAAAAATTTCTAAATAAAAATTTTTGTTTAAATTTTTTTAAAATAAAAATTCATTAAGAATTTTTATATAAGAAATTTAAAAAAAATGATTTTGAAATTTAAAAATATATATAATTAAAATTATATAAAGATGTATAAACAATTTTCTAAGGAGATAGATAATAATTTATCTAGATATTTTGAAATATTAAATAAAATTAAAGGTGGTTTATCAAAAGATTTTGATATTATAGAATTATATAATAGTTATTCTTCAGAGTTATTATATAATATTTTTATTATTAAAGAAAAAGATGAACAAAATGATTTTACTTTTGAAATAAATATACAATTAAATGTTTTTAATGGAAAAGATAATATTAAAATAAATGAACAAGAAATTGTAGTAGAATTAACATATCACGATAATATCGTTGAAGAAATTAAAAAGAGATATGAATCTTTAAAAGATGATGAAAATAGTTATACTTACAAATATTTTTAATTTTTTTTTAAAAAAAAATTAAAAATCAAAAATTTCTTTTGAGAAATTTTATAAAAAATATTCTATAGAATATTTTTAAAGAAATTTTTAAAGAATTTTTATAAAAGATAACTTAAAAATAAAATAAAAGAAGTGAATGATACAGATACCATAAATTTATCTAAAATAAATTCATCAATATAATTTTCTTCAGTTTTTTTTACTTTCTGTTTTTTCTTTTTTTCTGTAAATGTATTCCAACTCCATCCTGAAATATTATTTAATTCGACAATTTCAGAATGTGAAATTTTACCTTTATTATGTTTACCTATAATCGCTTGACGAATATTATATACTTCTCGTTCATATTCGTCGAAATGATTTAATGGGTGATATGGATTTTCTTTATACCATTCTTTCAGTATATCTAATTTTTCATCAATATTATTATCTAAGTATTCATCCCAACTCCATAATTCTATTTTTTCATATTTTTCAACCTCTTTTTGTAAAAGAACATCTTTCCAATAATCTGACCGAATGTGATTAATATATATAGCAAATCTGCGTTCATCAATATCATCTGAAGTTTGTGAAGGATGTGTATTATATTTATTATACCATCCCTTTACATCTGTAAAATGGAATAGATCCCAAGACCATCCGTCAATTCCATTAAAGAAATATAATTCTTCAACTGATAATTTATCTTTATGATATTTTCTACGAATAATATCACATTCTTTGAATAGATCATATTCTTTTGTAGATGTGAAAGTAGGGTGTCTTACTTTAGAATCTTCAAAAGAATAATACCATTCAACGATATTATCATATTGGTCAAAGTAATTTTTCTTAAATCTTTTACGCATATTCGTTTTTAAATTAGATGATGTGAATGATTGTGAACGTTTCATCTCTATTTTATATACTTTAAGTTTTATATTATAATAATTTTAACTTTTCATTTTTATTTAAAAAATCTTATAAGATTTTTTAAACTAAAACTCCATCAATTAAAAATTTTCTATCAAAATTTTTTCTTTTAAACTTTTTTGGTTCTTTAATTTTTGGAGAATACTTTGTTGAAAAATTTTGTTTAAAAGAAAATAAATGATTTAAATATTCAATCTCATTTTGTAAATATTCAATATAAGAATCTTTACAAATTCCACAAAATGGATAATATCTCACATTTATTGGGTGAGATTTACAATTTTGACATCTTCTAAGTCTTCTGTTAATATTTTTTTCAAGATTATTTTTATTTAATATATCTATATATTTTACTTCAAGTTCTTCAATAAGAACATCTCTACAATACCCACAATATGGGTGGTATTTTAAATTGATTGGATGAATATCACATTGATTACATATCCCCATTTTTTATAAAATATATTAAAATAAATATAATATGTTTATAAAATAATTTAAAAATTTATATTTTTCAATTTCATTTTTCAATTTTTAAATTTTATTTTTGAAAAAAGTTTTATAAATTTTTTAAGATAAAAAATCTTATTAAAAATATTTCAAAAAAATATTTTTATAAAACATTATTTTCCATACATTTCTTTCTAATATATCTTTCCAAATCATTATAATTAACATAATGTGGAATTTCAATAACTAATATTCCCATATCTCTACATTTTCCTAATTTAAATTTATCTTTTTGAATTTGATATTTAAATGCTGTAGGATTTTTATGGAAAAATGGTGTATACTTATAATGTTGTTGTCCTTGCATTTCAAAACCTAAACCTTTACCTAAAGGAGTTGTAATATCAGGGCAGAATCCATCTATCTCTAAATTTTGTCCGGTTACGGGATTTTGCAACCATTGTGGTCTTATACTCTTAAATTCTTTATTGAATAATTTTTCAAATATTCTTCTACATTCTTCTTCATGTTTATTAAATCTTCTCTTTGTTTTTGCTGGAGTCTTTTTTAAATAATTTAGATTATTAACTTTTGAAAGTCCTTGATATCTATAACTCTTTCTTTTATCAGAGATTAGATAACTATAAATAAAAACTATAATAACTAAAATTGTAAAAAAATTCTCTAAATTAAAAATATCCCAAAATCCTATCATTAATTTTTAATGATATTTTTATATTAAATAAAATTTCTTATAAGAAATTTCTTTTTAAAAAAATTATTAAAAGATTTTTAAATTATTTTATAAAAAATGAAAATATTTAAATGAAAAAGTTTTTCTTAAAAAATTATAATATTCGCTTGATTATATTAGGTTTAATTATTTTAGTAGGATTTTTATAAAAAATAAAACTAAATTTTCTTAAAATAAAATTTTATTAAGAAAATTCTTAAAATAAAATGGAAAAATTAAATTGAAAAATATTAATTTTTATATTACTTCACATTTTTTTATAAAAAATTAAATGAAGATTATTCTTAATAATTTTAAGATTTATTTTATAAAAAAATATATTTTAAAATTTGTTAAACATAATCATAATATTTGGAGATTTTTATGTGGAAGCGGTTTGTTAAATTCTATAGAGTTAATTAATGAATTTCTTCAGTATATAGAGAATGATGAGGAATGTTGGAGAAATTTATGTAAAAGTGGTTCACTAAATTCTATAAAAATGATTAATGAATACCTTCGGTATATAGAGAATGATATTGAATGTTGGAGAAATTTATGTAGAAGTGGAGTATTAAATTCAATAGAAATTATTAATAAATTCCTTCGGTATATAAAGAATGATGAAAAATGTTGGAGATATTTGTGTAGAAGTGGTTCGTTAAATTCTATAGAGTTAATTAATGAATACCTTCGGTTTATAAAAGATTATGAGGAATGCTGGTATTATTTATGTGAAAGTAAAGGAATAAATTCTACCGAAATGATTGATAGATATTTTGAATATATAGATTATGAGGAATGTTGGAGATGTTTATGTGAAAATGGAGTAATAAACTCTATCGAAATGATTGATAAATATCTTGAATATATAGAAGATAATATTCAATGTTGGAGATATTTATGTTTTAGTGGATCGCTAAATTCTACCGAAGGAATTAATAAATATCTTCGGTTTATAAAGAATGATGAGAAATGTTGGAGATATTTATTTAAAAATATTAAAAATATAAAATATACTTATAATTAATATTTAATTAATGTATTTTAAAATTTCTTAAAAGAAATTTTTATTTATTAAAAATTTTATAAAAAAATGAAAATGTTTATTTTCTTTTATAAAAAATTAGAAGATGATCTTCCAATTTATTTCATTAGTTCTTTTTATACTTTATATTCGTAGTTGTAATTCAAATGTTAATGTATTCAAAGATGCTCGGGAATTTACAGAGATTAAAAACTTAAAAACAAATAAAGAAAATATAAAAACATTTAAAGTAAATAAAGATTATATTATTAAAATGGTTAATGATGAATTACAAGAATTAAGAGAAGCAAAAACACCTGCAGAAGAGATAGATGCATTAATAGATGCTATGTATTATATAGCACAACATCTTGCAGAGACAGGATATAAATGTGAAGAAGTATGGAAATTAGTTCATAAAGCAAATATGACTAAATTTGAGAAAGGTTATTTAAATTCAGATGGAAAATGGTGTAAAGATTCTTCATTTATTCCACCAGATGACGATATCGCTACAGAACTTCGCAATCAAAGAATAATTTATCAAATAGGAAATATGTAAATAAAAAATTCTTAAAAATATTTCTATAGAAATATTTTTTTATAAAAAAATATTTTTTAAACTTTAATTTTTCTTTTTAATCTCTCTAATTTTTCTAAAGTATCTTTGTCTTTATTTGAAACTTTTTCTTTTAATTTTTCTAATTTTCTTAAAATATTTTCTTTATTTTTTATTTTTTCTTTTTTATTTTCTAAGTTTTCTTTTTTATTTTTATTTTTTTCTTCTCCCAAATTTTCTTTTTCTAAATTTTCTTTTTCATTTATTGAATCTTCTTTTTCATTTTCTAAATTTTCTTTTTCATTTTCTAAATTTTCAGATTCTCCTGTTGAACTTTCATTCTCTTCATTTTCATTTATTGAGTCTTCCGTTGAGTTTTCGGTTAATTCTTCATTCTCTTCTGAACTAGATTCTTCTTTTTCAGAAGAGAATGATTCATCATTTTCAGAAGAACTATATTCACCTTTTATCTCATCTACTTCATTTTCTTTCTCTTGAGTAATTATCTCTTCTTCATTTATATTTACAATGTTATATATTGTAATTCCATTTTCTTTTACAAAATTATCAATTACCTCTTCCATTCCTTCAAAGTTTGTTGAGAATATACTTATTTCTTTAGGAATATCTTTAATATTATTCAAACCTTTTTCTAACCAACCTTTTCTATTTTCCAAAGTATCTAAAACTTTAGAAGGTCTTTTATCATTCAATTTACTGAAGAAAACTATTACATGAGGATTTTGTTTTGTTGCAGGTAATTCTTTTCCTTTAACTGAATTTTTAAATATAACAACATCACCGATTGAATATTCAATATCATAAGGTTTTACATATGGATAATATTCATTCAATTTCTCAAATAAAACATTATCTTTTGGAGGTTTTGAAGTTGGTAATATTATACCGAAATAAGGTGTTTGTAAATGTTTCAATGAATTTATTGTATCAATAACTCTTCTCTCTTTTATTATATTTTCTTCTTGAGGAGATATTATAATAACATTAGGATCTAAATACGCCATACTACCGAAACGAATAATATCTTTTGAATATGCATCATTTTCCTTTAGATATGAGTCAATATAGAATGCGCCTGATACAATAACATTTATTATATTATCTGGAATATTTTTCATATTACCAAATGGAGTAATCAATGTTTTTACATCTTTAATAATTTTATTGTCTATCTCTATTTCTTTCAGTTTGAATATTTTTTGTAATTTAGGTGTTAATACAATCATTATAAATTTCATTACATTTTCTTCTGTAATAGGAATATCATTTACAATATTTAAACATAACATTACATTACATACACTTCTTATAAATGCAGTTTGAATTGGTGTCAATGAAACTATAGGTTTAATACTATTAATTAAGTTATATGCTCTCATTTCATTTTCATCTAATTTATCAAGATATTGATCATACGTTCCATCACTAATTCCTTTAATCATATCTGTAGAGATAATATTCATAAATTTAGAAATAATCTCTGTAGCTTCTGGAGTAATAACTTTATCTCTTGAAACAATACTTTCAGATATCATATCAATATAACCTCCAGGCATATTAACATACTCTTTATCTAAATCTTTTTGTAAGAAATATTCTATAACAAGTTTTACATTATTAGCATCTATAGTTTTTGTTGATTGAATATCAGCAACCAAAGAAGCAATATCAATCAATCCATCAACTTTTTCTTTAACCCATTCACCAAATGCTATATTATATTTCTCCTCATCATCTAATAATTCAAAAGTATATGAGAATAATTTGGGATAATATTTAGTTTCAAATCTTACAACATCTCTTTTTTCAATATATTTTCCGCCTATACTTTTAAATGCTCTTATATTTTCATTTACTTCACTTCCAAAAACATCAAAATATGTTTTATCTCCTAAAATTATTTTTCTAATATTTAATTTAGAATTATAAACACCTTTAGTTATTCTTTCTGGGAGATGATATTTATTTATTTTAATATCATTATCATCTATTGGAAGTAATTCATATTTCAATTCTACTTTTTGTCTGTAAGGTCTGTCAATATCTAAAAATTCAAGTTCAAAAGAAGATTTTCCAATCATTCTATTGTATATATCTTTATATATTCTTTTATTATTTTTGATAAATCTTAAAAGAATACAGAATGGATATGTTATTGTTAAAGATTTTATTTTATAAGATTTATCATTCAATTTCTCTTTAAAAACCTCATCTATTTTTTTAATTGATTCTAAGTAATCACTTTTAGTATATAATCTAATAGTTATAGAATTATTATGTTTTTGAATATATTCAACCAATTTTTTATTTATATTATAATATGAAGATATATTATATATAGCATCATAAATCATCTCTTCATATATTTTATTCATACCTTCTTCATCTTTTATTCTTATGAGTAAATCTAAGAAACCTTCTGTAATATCTTTATCTTTTCTTTTAAGTGGAGACGGTTCTTCTAAGAAATATTTCTCATCAAATACAGGTTCCTCGTCATCTTGTTTATGTCTTGTAATTATATCGGTAATAATTCTTGCTGTTATGACATCTTTACTTGTGAAAGTTTCATCTGATAATTCTAAAAGTTTCTGTAATAAAACTCCTGAGAATTTAGCATTTAAAGCATTATATAAATTTCTATAAGTAGGTTTAATAGGTTTTGTTGCTTTACGAGCAATTTTCTTTGCTTCTTTTAAAGAATTTGTTTCACTAATTCTTTCTTTTAACCCGTCATCATTGGAAATTATAGCACAAATGTAATGTGATACTGAAGGAAAAATTAAACCATCAATTTCAAAAGGGTGTATAGCATCATTACTCAACCATCTATACTCTTTGTCTTTAACATCATCAATATTTATTCTCATTATTATTCATTTGTTATAATTCTTAAAAAAGAATTATGAGAAAATATATTTTATAAAATATATATTTCTCAAAAAGAAATATATAAAAGAGAGAATGATAATAAATAATGTCTACAACTGATGTTGTAAATACACCTCCACAATTACCTATACAAAATGAAAGTTCTTCAAATACTATATTTGGAGGAGTAAATCCATTATTACAATTCCTTGATATTAAATCTATATTACATATCGCTTTAGAATTTGTTGTTTTTGTAGGTATCGCTTTTTGGGTTAAAGGTAAATTTAAAAAATTAGAGAAAAAAATAGAAAAAATAACAAAAAAGAAAGATGATAGAATTGAAGAATTAGAAAAAGCTTTAGTTAGACACAATCACATAATTAATACACTATCTTTTAAAATAAAAGAAATTGAAAATAAATTGGAAGATGATGAGAATGAGATAGATGATTCTGAGATCGACGATTTATTAAAAGAAGAATTATTAAAAGTTGAAAAAGATAAAGAGAATTCCAAAGAATTATATGAAAATTCTTCAGAAAATTCTGAAGATTTATAAAAATCTTTTAAGATTTTTTTATAAAAATATATAAAATTTTTTTAAGATTTTTTTTATTGAAAATAATTTGAAATAATATTTTTAATTTTATCGTTTTTCATTAAAAATATTGAAAATTTATAAGATGGTATTTCAAAATATTCTAAATCTATATATGTATTGCGTGTATCAAACTTAATTTTTATAAACTCTTCATTATAATCACTCAATTTATATTTATGTGATGATAATGTTTCACAAAAAATTATAAAATCTTCTAAACATAGAGTATGATTTGATAATACATAATAATCATTTATTGAATAATAATCATAATATGTATATTGGATTATAAAAGATACTTTAGTATTATAATACTCATGTAAAATTTTTAAAAGATTAAAACTATTAATATTTTCTCCGTCAACATACACACCTTCCATTTTATTTAAAATATTTAATAAAAAATATTTTCATTTTTATCCCAAATTTTTAAATTTTTCGAAAATTTCGTGTATAGGTATACACATCATTTTCCTATTTTTTATATAAGTATGGAATACTTATTTTTCATTATATTTTTAGACATATTACTATAAAATGACACTTTATTCAAAAATATGAAAGAAATAAGTAAAATATGAAAAGTATCTATTTTGATTTATTTTTGGGAAATATTCAATATTTCGAAATTGAGATTTTTGTTTTTGAAGTTAGAAAAATTTTATAGAAAATTTCTTTAGAAATTTTCTATAAAATTTTCAAAATTTATTTGAGAATTTTTATAATAAAATATTTTTATATAAAATTTGAATTATAAATTTATAAATTTATAAATTTATAAATAATGAAATTTCCTATATTATATTCTTATGATCAGAAAAGATTTTGGAGTATAGAGAATATAGGAGAGTATGTTTATAGAGAAAGTGGTTTAGTCGATGGAAAAGTTGTTAAGTTTCAAAGAAAATTTGAAGGAAAGAACATCGGTAAAAAGAATGAATCAACTCCGGAAGAACAAGCATTATTCAATGCACAAAAAGAATGGGCAAAATATTTAGATAAAGGTTATAAACCTTTAGAGACAGATATTGAAGGTATGAAAATGTATAATGAAATTATGAAACAGAAAGCAAAATTTGGTGGGAAGAATTACGCTATTACAGATAAAGCAAAAGGTAAAATTTTTAAAGAAGAGAATACTTCAAATGAAATTATAAAGTATGAAAATATTAGACCAATCGCTTGTCAAAAATGGGAAACAACTGATAAATGTCAAAAGTATTTCCAAGATAATATAATTATTCAACCGAAGTATGATGGTAATAGAGCGGTAGCGAGATTAAATGAAAAAGGAGATGTTGTTATAACTTCAAGAAATAATAAAGTTATAAGATTCTTATATAAACTTAAAGAAAATTTAAAACAGATTTTAACAAAAGATATGATCCTTGATGGAGAATTATATTCTCATATTTTATATGATGAGAATAATAAAGAGGTTCCACAAGCAGATAGATTTTCTTTATTATCTTCTATTATAAATCAAAGAAATAAACCACATCAATTAGAAGATCAAATAAAATTTGTTGTATTTGATATAGTAGACTTTAAGTTAACACAGATTGAAAGAATTAAAAAATTAAAAGAGATATTTTTAAATAAAAAATATGAGAATGTGTATCTTTCAGATTTTTATTTAATAATTAAAAAAGATAATGAAATTATAATAAATAAAAATGATATTGAAGGAAATGAATGTATAACTAAAAGAGATAGAAATGATGTTGTTGAAACTTTACATGATATAATGGTAGAAGAAGGTTATGAAGGAATTATTATTCGTTCATATGATTTTATGTATCCTATAGAATCTAAACAAAAAGAGAAAAGACTTTTACAATTACGAAAATATAAAAAGTTTATAGACGAGGAATGTATAATCACAGGAATTGAAAAAGATATAGGTGTATCAAATGAAAATTTTGTCTGGTTATGTGATTATAAAAATAAACAGATAAAAGTAAAACCTACAGGAACAATGGAATTACGTAATGAATATTATAATAATTATAAAGATTATATTGGAAAAAAATTAACAATTAGATATCAAGAATTGACAAATACAGGGGTTCCAAGATTTCCAGTAGGTGTCGGTATAAGATATGATCTTTGAAAAAAATATTTTAATATTTTTTTCTATAAAATTCTTTTAAAAAAATAAAATTTTTTTAAGAAAATAAAATTCTTTTAAGAATTTTATTAAAAAACATTTATATAATATTCATTCCATTTTCCAATATTATTTATAACATAATCAATGAAATATTTTTTAGAATAATATTCAAATATTTCATTTAATTTGTATTTTTCAATTATAATTTCTTTAAATAAATAAAAATAATATTCATCTTTTTTAGATAAAGATATATGATATACCAAAGGTATATAATCATATATCATTATAAATTCCATTTTAAGATTCATAGATCTGTAAAATTTTACTTTACCATTTATCAATAAAGTAATTACATATTTATCTTTTAATAATAAAGTTTCTAATATATAAAAATATTTAAAATATATATCATCTTTCATAATATATTCATTAAATATTTTATCCTTAATTTTTTCATCTATATTATCATTTTCTAAAATCAAAGATATCTGTTCACATTCATTAAATAATGAATTATACATAACTTTATCTAAAATATTGTATATATCAATATTATTTATATATTTATTCCATTCAATATTATAATCTTTATAAAAAATATCTATAAAATCATAAATAATAATATCATTATTATATTTATAAAATATGTAATCAACAATATCTTGTGTTATTAACTTTTTTTTAATAAGTTTGAATATTATCTTTTTAGTTAATTTTAAATTTAATTCTTCCTCAAATAAATATTTAATCTCCCGATTTTTTAATGTATCTTTTCTAAATAATTTATAATTTTTAATATAATGTTTTAAGGTAAACCATTCATAATACATATTTAAAATATCTAATGAATTTTTTGATATATATTTTTTAAATATATTAAAATCTTTTTCTTTAATATTTTCATTCCAACCAAATATATCATTCCATTCTAATTTATTAGATATATATTTTAATATTTTATTTTTATGAAATATATTCAATAATTTTATACCTCTTTGTTCGCTTAATAAACAGGCATAACTCCAATCTAATTTATAAGTTTTTATTATTATTTCACATAAACGTTTAAAATCTTTTTTCTTTATATTATCAATATTATAACCTATATACATAGATAAATCATTTATACAATATTTTTTATAATTTCCATTTTCTAGATCAATCAATACATTTTCCATATTTTAATAAAATTATATAATTATTATTTTAAAAATCATTTTTTTTAGAAAAATAAATTGAAAATTTTCTAAAGAAAATTTTATAAAAAATATTTCGAAAATAAAAAATTTCTAAAGAAAATTTTATAAAAAATATTTCGAAAATTAAAAAACTTTTTCGAAAATTCAAAAAAATATTTCGAAAATAAAAATATTAAAAAATATTTCGAAAATAAAAATTTCTAAAGAAATTTTTTAATAAGAAGAGATGTCATCAAACATTTTTCCTTCATTTAATTTTCTTTCATCAGGGTGATTATCAAAACCATTTTCTAAAGGCATACCCTCATATTGTTTATGTACTAATTGTTCAGGGTAATAATCTACTAAACTTGATACTTTACTTCCATAATCTCCTTTTCCGTATTTTTCATAGGATCTGTATAGAATATATCCTACAATTAAAACTGCTACAACTGCTATCATAATTTTGACATTAGTCTTCATTATTTATATTTTAATAAAAAAATATAAACTTTTTAATAAAAAAATATAAACTTTTTAATAAAAAAATATAAATTTTTTAATAAAAAAATATAAATATAAAATTTTTTCTATACAAAAAAATTTACAAGAACAAAAAAATATATACACATTTCCCTAAAATATTTACAAAGTTTTTATACTTTTATTTTTTCAAAAAATGTTTTTACGTTTGTTTTTTCCAAAACCCAAAATGAAGATTAAGTCTCTGTATTCAAAGACTCATCTTCAACCCAGCAGCGACATTGATATCGCCACTCTTGATCCACCCAGCAAAAAACTTGCTGAGTTTAGCACAGACCTCTGGAGTTGCAGTGAACTCCAAATGTCCATCAACCCACTCCTTTTGAGAAGGAGTGGGTTCCTCTTTCTTTGAAGGAGTAGGAGTCTCCTTCTCCTCAACAACTTCCTTTACAGAAGGTTGTTGAGGAGTCTCAGGCACAGGCAAAGGCGGGAACTTTGCCTCAAGAAGTGAACGCTTCTTTTGTTCCTCTGTCTGTGTCTTCTTTTGCGCCTCTTCCTTGAGGTGCTTCTGTTTCTGCTTCTCAAGGAAGCATTCCTTGCAGAAGAAATTCGGTTCCCCGTTCTTCTGCTCTTCCACCTCGTTAGTGCAAGAGGTGCGCACGCCATCAACCCAAACAGCGGTGTTATGACACCGCCATTCCTCATTGTTGAGGGCGTAGCACTTGCTACACTCACGGGCGTTCTCTGCATCAATTTGATTGGTGCAGTGCTTCTTCTCACCTTCCGCGTTAAACCAGATATGCTGGCAACGCGGCTTAGAAAAGTCGATCTTGTGCTCAGGGCAGTAGTGCTTCTTAGAACCATCCACCCTTTGGCACACCTTGTTGCATTCATACTTGGAACATACCCAAGCGCCCTTCTTAGAGCATCCACCGCAGATCTTCATCCACTCCTGCACAGGAGTGAAAGATTCATTGCAGTTGAGGCACTCAACGAGTTCTTCGGTAGTTTCAATCTTGTTGTAAGCAACCTTGACCATTTTCTTTTGTTTTTCAACAAAAAGCAAAAACATATATTTTTAAAATCATAAAAATCCATTTTTTTTATATATTCTTTTAAAGTGTTTGTTATATATTTCCCTTAGAAAATATTTTCTTTTTTTTAAAAAAAATTGAATTTTGGATTTTTAAAATTAAGAATAATAACAAACTTTTGGCAAAGTCTCTTTTTGAAAAAATATTATAATTTTTTCAAAGATAAAAATAAGAGATGACTGATGTAAGAAATGTTATGAGTAGTATCCGTGAACAGATGAGTAGCGAATCTACTATTGCAAACCCTAGAGGTGATATTCAAAATCCCTTTCCTTATGGTTTGAAGATCGTTAAATAAAAAATTTCAAAAGAAATTTTTAAAATAAAATTTTTCAAAAGAAATTTTTAAAATAAAAAGTTTCAAAAGAAATTTTTATAAAAATGAAAAAATATTTTTATATTTTATAAAATATAAATTATGAAATTAGAAGATATTATTGAAAGAGGTAGAAATACATCAGAACATATTTTTAAATTATTGACTTCAGGTGAACATATTCTTTTACATGGTTCAGGCGGAACTGGTAAAAGTCATATAACACGTGATATATTTAAAAAATTATGTTCATATAATATTAAATGTGCTTTAACAGCGACAACAGGAATTGCTTCTTTAAATATGTGTCAAGATGGAGTTAGATGTTCTACAATACATTCTTGGAGTGGTATACAAACAGGGGAAAAACCGGCACCTTATTATGCATCTCATATTTTATCAACAACAACAAGATATAAATGGGAAAATATTCAAGTATTGATAATTGATGAAATTAGTATGATGGGCAAAGATTTATTTGCAAAATTAGATTATATAGGTAGAGTTGTTAGAAAAAATCCAAATGTTCCATTTGGTGATATTACATTATTATTAATTGGTGATTTTTTACAATTACCACCTGTAAATGATGAATGGGTATTTAAAGGAAAAACATTTCAATCTTTAAATATTCATTTTATAGAATTAAAAGGAAGTGCAAGATATTCATCAATAGAATGGGAAGAAACTTTAGAAAGAATTAGAACCGGTAATATAATATTTAAAGATATTAAATTATTAAAATCTCGTAGAGATGCATATATCGCTTTAAAGAATAAAGAAAATTTAGAGATTAAACCGACAATTCTATATTCAAGAAAAGATGATGTCAGAACATTTAATTTAACTGAATTAAATAAATTAGAAACAAAACCTTATTCCTATATTGCTAAAGATACTTTTAAAGCGTATAAAAAATCAGCAAAAATAACCCATTATAAAAGAATTGCTGATGAACAAATTGATGAATTGATTACTCTTAAAAAAGGAGCACAAGTTATGTTAAAAGTTAATTTAGATGTTGATAGAGGTTTAGTAAATGGAAGTAGAGGTGTTGTAGTAGATCTAAATGAAAAATATGTTATTGTTAAATTCTTAAAAGGAATAACAGAATTGATAAATTTTAACGGATGGGAAATAGAAGATAAAGAAGGAAGATTTGTAAGAAAACAGATTCCATTAGTATTGGGTTATGCTATTACAATTCATAAATCACAATCTTTAACATTGGATATGGTAGAGGTTGATTTAGGTAAAAGTATTTTTGCAGATGGTCAGGCATATGTTGCTCTATCAAGAGTTAGAAGTATTGATGGTTTATATATCTCTAACTTTTCAGAATATTCTATAAAATGTAATAAAGAGGCTTTGATATTTATTTATGAAATGTTAAATTCAAAAAATAAATATATAAGAAGAAATTTATGTGAATTATGTGAACAAAATGATGTTATTTTAGATATTTCAGAAAAAAGCATTGATATTAGTTGTGAACATTTATCATCTCTATTAAGATGTTGTGATCAATGTATTAATGATTTAGAAGAATGCCCAATAGAGGGATGTAATGGAAGAGTTTTTATTAAAGATTATTTATAAAATATTTTTATAAAAATATTTTATTTATAAAAATTTCTAAAGAATTTTTTTATTTCTAAAGAAATTTTTTATTTCTAAAGAAATTTTTTATTTCTAAAGAAATTTTTTATTTCAAAGAGATTTTAACTATACCATAATATTCTTTTATTTCAAAATCCAATTTATTAAATATTTCTTCTGTTAAAATTAAACTTTGTTGATCAGATAGATATAATGAATAATAATATATAATACTTCCATTATCAAAACTATAAAATCTATATTCTTTTTTAAATATATATGTATTTTTATTATAATATCTACTATTATTTATATATTCTATAAGATATTTTAAATTAGGAAAACTTATATATTCTTTATTTTCTGTTGAATAAATATAAATATTGTTATTACTTCTATTTAAAATATTTAGAACAGAAATGAAATGTAATACACTCATGTTTTTTTATAATAATAATTTTTAAAATATAAATCATTTTTTTATAAAATTTTCTTAATAGAAAATTTTTATAAATATTTTATTTTTTAGAAAATCTTATAATATATTCTTTATTTTTATCATAAGTGATAGATAATAAATTATAAGTATTACCTAATATACAATAAATATAAATATTTTCATAATTATTATTTATTTTCATTTTAAATTGTAATTTATATATATTTCCTTCTTTTTTAATATTACATATAAAACCTTCTATTTCTCTATTCAGAAAATCAACAAAACTATCAATATTCTCAAAATTTCTATATGAACGTTCCCTATCAAATACATCAATTTCATATACTATAATATTATTTTTATAATCATCACTTTCACTCAAAACTTTAAGAATATTAGGATAATATAAATCTTTCATATTAATTTAAAATATAAATATTTTAAATTTTAAAATCATTTTCAGTAAATTTTGAAACGCAAAGATTATTTTTATATGTGATAGTTAATAAATCAAATGTCTCTTCAAGAATACAATAAGTACAAATATCTAAATATACATTAGGTTTATAAATCTTCTCAATCTTAAATTGTAATTGATATATGCTATTCACTTTCCTGACAACACATTCATATGTATCTAAAAATTTATTCAATAGATCTATAAAACTTTGAATATTCTCAAAAGTGCAAAAACCATATTTATATTCTGTAATTGAATAATCATATTCATATACTATAACCTTATTTTTATAATCATCATCTTTATACAAACTTTTAAGAACTTCTGAATAATGAAGAGATTGCATATCTTTTTTAAATATTCTAAATGTTTAAAAATGCAAAATCATTTTTTTTCATTTTTATGAAATATATTTTTCTTGTAAAAAATAAGGATGAAAATTATAAGAATATATGTATATTTATTTGGAAATGAGATCCTTTCAATAAATCGTAAAGATATAGTTATAGGCAGAGAAGAAACAAAAGAAGAAGAGTATTTTGTAATACCTCTCATGAATTTTTTTAAAACAGAAAATATTTTCAAAGATATTGATTTAGTTTTTTTATATGACGACGGAGAGATTTTAAAAAGAAATGGTAAAGATTTTTTATATTTATTTTCTTGAAAATAAAAAATATTCAAAAGAATATTTATAAAAAAATATTCAAAAGAATATTTATAAAAAAATATTCAAAAGAATATTTATAAAAATGAAAAATACTTATAAATATTTTAATACAAATAATATATAAATAGATGAATCAAACTTATTTTACGAATTTTATAATCAATGAATTTATACATAGAATAAATAGAAATCCTAAATTTGATGCATTTGCTTTAGAAATAAATGGAAAATGTGATTTAAATAAAATTATTTCATATTTTAATACAGATGAATTTAAATGTTATTCATATCTATTAAAAGATAATATTTCTTTAGAAAATAAAAAACAGAATGAATGGATAAGAATCAATGTAATTCGTATTAAAAGATATGAAAAACCTATTTGGAAAAAAGTTTGGGGTAAATGGAAAATTATGAATCCTAAACAGATAAATAATAAAATAAAACATCTACCACCTGATAATTAAAAAAATCTTCAAAGATTTTTTTAATATAAATCTTCAAAGATTTTTTTAATATAAATCTTCAAAGATTTTTTAATATAAATCTTTAAAGATTTTTTAATATAAATCTTTGAAGATTTTTAAATATCTTCTAAATCGTTTTTTAAAAAACATTTTTCAAAGAATTTTATAAATTTATTTTGATTATCTTCAATTATATAATCAAAGAAATGTATTTCATCATTATCAATACTATGATTATCTGACATTTCAAGATATAATTCACCTGAACATGTTAATTTATTACTACTACATTCAACATAAGTATATTTATCTTCTAAATTATATTGAATTGATATAAATATTTCATCAGTATCATCTTTCTCAAATCTTATTTCACATGTTAATTGATTATCTAAATATACATGATATGTATCGATCTTATAATTATAAGTTTGTATAGTTTCTGTCAATTCATTTATAATATTACAGATTTTCATTATATTTAAAAATTGTATATTTAAATATATTTTAAAAGATATATTATTTTAAAAGATATATCTTTTAAAATATAATGAATATTATCAATAGTTATTTTCAAAATAATACATTTGAGTTTGTAGAAAATAAAGGAAAATTTGATTTATATGCTATACGTATAAATACAAAAATAAATGAAAAACAATATATTTTATTATTTGTTGATGCTAATGTATATCCTGAGACTATAAATATAAATGATGTAGAATGGTATTCATTACAAACAAGAACTTTTATATCTCATTCTGGATATTCAATCAAACCACAATTTTGGAATTATCCAGAAGGATTATATGATCCACAACTTATATTAGCGTATAATACAAATGATAAATCTGTTTATGAGACTAAGCATTTCACAATAGAATTATTAAATGATCCCAGAAAAAAAACTACAAGACAATATTTTAAAAATATGTCATTATCAACAGCATTAAATACATTCCATTGTGTGATTTCAAAAAAATAAAATTTATTTTATTTTTTTTATAAAATTTATTTTATTTTTTTTATAAAATTTATTTTATTTTTTTTTAAAAGTTTTCAATTATATAATCAAAAATTTTATCTATTTTTTCTTCATCTGTGATATCATATTCACATACTTCATTACATATTTTTGTAAATTTAATATTAAATTCGTATAATAATTTCATACTTTCACCTTCAATTAATTTATTAATTTTATCTAAAGCGCTATCTCTTTTTTCTTCATCTGTATAATTTGAATCTTCAAATAATTTTGAAAAACATTCAGGGAAATCATCTGGTTTCATTAAATATTTATTTTTGTTAAATATATTATCTTCAATTATATATCCCTTTTTAAATCCATCAAGAATTTTTTCTTTACTCTTTAAAGATAAAAATAGTTCTGTTTTATAATTTACAATCATATTAATATACCAAAACGGGTAAAAACAAGAATTCAATATAGTTCTATAAAAATGATTATTAAATAATTTACTATATTTATTTAATAATCCATCAGAGACATAGATATCTACAAGATTATCCAATTCTTTTTTAGATACTTTTCTACTAATTAAAAAATTATCAATAGTCTCATAAATTAATACAAATGTAAATGCACATACATTAACTTTTAGAAATGTTTTGAGATACTCCATATTAATTATATAAAAAATATCTTTAAAATTTTATAAATAAAATTTTAACTTTTCATTTTTTTGATAACTCTTTAATTAAATCTTTTTCCATCTCTTCAACAGAAATATTTTTAACATAAAAGAATAAAGTTTTTTTAGGTTTTAAATAATATTCATATAATGAAATAGGATAAATAATACTATCTATTAATATTATCATCAAAGGATCATTTAAAAATTTATATCCCATTTATATTCATCTGGAGAATATTGATCTATCAATTCATTTACTCTCTTTTTTGAAACTTTGTTGTATTCTATACTTATACTAAGAATTTCATTTACCAATACAAAAGAAAATGTGTAAATATTTGCTTTCCAAAAATAATTTTTAGTTTTCATAAAAAATTTTTTGAAAGACATCCTATAATAAAATTTTTTCAAATATTTTTAATAATATATATTAAAATATATTAATATCAAAATAAAAATTTCAATTTTTAAAAACCTAAAAAATTGAAATTTTTAAAAACCTAAATTCTTAAATTCATTTTCTATTCTTTTTTCAAGAACATCTGTAGGAATATTTTTTAAGAAAAAACATAGATTGAATCTAGGATCTTGTAAATATCTAACAAAAGTAATAGGATAAAAAGCAGTATTCAATAAACAAAGCATATAAGGATCGTAAACATAATGAAATGCCCATCTATTCTCTTCTTTAACGTTTTTATCAATAATTTCTTTGAATTTAGTCTTTGGAACTTTAGTAAAAAATATAGTTTGAGAAATAATTTCATTTACCAACACAAAAAAAAATGTATAAATATTTACTTTCCAAAAATAATTTTTAGTTTTCATAAAAAAATTTCTGAAAGACATCCCTTATATTTTTTCAAATATTTTATAAATAAAATATTTTATAAAATAAAAAATCCATTTTTTAATTAAACTTTTTAAATATTTCACTCAATATTTTAACATCGTAATGGTTATATAAAATTATATCATTGATATCATCTCTCTCTTTTGTATAGAAATATTGATATAATTCATACATAGCATCTAAACCACATTTACAATCACTTGTATATTCAATATTCAATCCTTTTGCAACACTCTTCAAAGATGTATTATAACATTTTCTTAATACACAACCATTTTTTATAAATATTTTATTTAGATCAACGAAATTCACAGGTATATCATTATTCTTTTTCCATAGATTCATCTCTGCATAACCCCAATGATAGAAATTTTTACTTAAATCAACTAAACCTAAAAATTTCTCAATTAGATTATCTCCATATAAACAATGGTATTTCCATTTCATATTTTCAGAAATTTTTACAGACATTTCATTATTCTCATCGATAAAATATCCAACACCGATCATTACAATCTCTTCATTTTCTATCAAAGGTGAAGATACACTTTCAAAATCAATAAAATAACCTAAAGGTAGATTAAAATGTTTATAAGGAACTTCAATTCCTTTATTGACATCGATAATTTTTTGTAAATATTCTCTTCTACTTTTAGGAAAAGAATCCGGAACTCTTATTTCATTACAAGTCTCTTCACGGAATTTTTCAGAAATATACCAATATCTAGTAAAATCGTTTCTTTTTTTAGCGATTTTATTTTTTATATTTTCCCATTCATAATTTATTTTACAACACATATTAGGTTTTAATAAAGGATGTGAATATGGATTCCATCCATTTCCTTCATTCAATAGTAATTTATACCATTCAATACCTTCTTTTGTTATATCTATTATATCTTTATCGTATGTTTGAAAATCTATACAACCATTTGTATTTTTACCAAGGATATATGCTCTTTGCGGATTATAATGTTGTAATTCAGATAATGCTTCATTGTATATATATAATTGCCCTTTGTTTGCTTTTATAAAATTTATATTTGATATTTTTTCATTTTCACAGATTTTTAATTTTGAAGATTTGATATCAACAACTACATAATGAATTACTGAATAAGGATAATATACATCTAATATCTCTTCAATTAAATCACATCTAATCAATAGATCAGGAATACCAAATGTTTTATTTTTATCATTTATTAAACAACCGCTATAGATAATTCTATATTTACTCATTGCTTCTAAAGTTTTTTCTTGAAAAGAGATATTATTTGCATTGTATTTATCTGTTCCAATATCTATAAATTCATATTTATATTTTTTCTTAAGTTCTTTGATAATAAATTCTTCATATTCATAACCTTTTTTAAAAATAAATTGTTTGAATGTAGATTTCTCTTTTTTGAAATTATAGTTTTTACCATATAATTCTAACCAATCAACAAGTTTATCATTTAACATATAATTATTGACTTTTGTTGCAGAGATATAATCTTCATTTCTCAATCTTTTATTAGATTGTAATGGGGTAGAGTTATATCTACGTTTCATATTATTTTAAAATTATCAAACTTAAAATTTATATTTCATTTTTAATTTAAAAATTAAAAATGATTTTTTGTTTAAAAATAAATAAAAAATAATATATTTTTGTTTAATGAAAAATATTGAAAATAATTATAAAATTTGTGTAATAAATTCTTTTATAAAATATTTTAGAAATGATAGTTATGCTTGGAAATATTTATGTATTGAAAAAATAATAAACGATAAAGAAATAATAAATAAATTTATAAAATATTTTAAGAATGATATTGAATGTTGGAGATATTTATGTAGAAAAGGAATACTAAATTCAATTGAATGTATAAATAAATATATTAAATATTTCAAAAAAGATTTGATATGTTGGAGAGAATTATGTATAAGTGGATCGCTAAATTCAATCGAAATAATAAATGAATATATTGAATATTTTAAATATGATAAACGTTCTTGGAGATATTTATGTTTAAGTAAAAAAGGGTTAAATTCAATAAAAATGATCAATGAATATATTCATTTTATAAAAGATGATATTGAATGTTGGCAAAATTTATGTTATAGCGGTTCATTACATTCTTTAGAAATGATTGACGAATATATGAAATATTTTCAATATGATAAGAGATGTTGGATATATTTAAGTCCAATTGTTTTAATAAAACATAATAAAGAAAATAAATATATTCATTTCTCCAAAGAAGATAAGGAATGTTGGAGATATTTATGTTATAATGATTTATTAAATTCAAAAGAATCAATCGATAAATATCTTCATTTTTTCAAAAATAATATTCAATGTTGGAGATTATTATGTGGAGGTTATATAATAAATACAAGGGAAATAATTGATGAATATATTGAATATTTCAAAGATGATATTGAATGTTGGTATTATTTATGTGAAAATGGTATATTATCCAATGAAGAATTAATTGATAGATACCTTCAATTTTTTCAAAATGATATTGAATGTTGGAGAAGATTATGTGAAAGTGGTTCTTTAAATACAATCGAAAGTATAAATAAATTTAAAAAATATTTCAATTACGATTTGTTATGTTGGTCATATTTATGTGAAAGTGGAGTATTAACCTCTATCATAAGTATAAATGAATTTAAGAAATACTTTAAAAATAATATTGAATGTTGGAGAAGTTTATGTTTAAGTGGAGTATTAAATACAACTGAAATGATAAATGAATATATTGACTTTTTCAAATATGATAATTTATGTTGGGTATATTTATGTGTAAATGGTAAAGGAATAAATTCAATAGAATTAATTGATAAGTATTTTGAATATATAAAAAATGATATTTATTGTTGGCATAATTTATGTTATAATATCAAAGGAATAAATTCAAAAGAATTTATAAATAAATATAAGAAGTATTTTAATATTGAATGTTGGTTATTTTTATGTAAAAATAAAATTAAAAAAATACGATATGATTATAATCAATATCTTATTAATGTTTTTTAATTTTCTTATAAGAAAATTATTTTTAATTTTAAATTATTCTTCATCTGTTGAATATTCTTCTGTTGATGATTCATCAAATATAATATTTCCAATTTGATTTTTAATTTTTCGAGTTATAACACGAACAATTACTCCATTAACAACAACAATTCTATTACCCTTTTTTATATATTCTTTTCCTTCATGGATACGTTGATTTTCATCAATATATACACAACGTCCCACAGGAATCTTCCAACCATTTTCTCTATAAATTTTTCTAACTTCAGGTGAATTACAAAATCGTTCATTCAATACAAAATCTTTAACTTCATTATTCACTTTAGAGATAGTAATATCACGAACACTCATTTATAAAAAATTATTAATAATATATATTTTTAAATTTTAAAAATCATTTTTTATTTTTATATTTCGAAAATAAAAATATAAAAAACTTTTTTGAAATATAAAAAATTTCAAAGAAATTTTTTAATAAAAAACTTTTTCAAAAATAAAAAATTTCTTTAGAAATTTTTATATAAAAAATAAGTATAAATTTATATTTAAAATAAAAATGAAAAATATAAGTATAAATTTATTGTTATATAAATTTAGATAATTGTTATAAAAAGTAAAAAATTATTAGTATAATGCTCTTTAAAAGTGTTGAACCAACTAACGTAAAATCAATTATAACTCAATTATCTGCTGATTTAGACGAAGTTAATATTGATACTATCTCTAAAAACTTTGACAAACTTGATACTTTATCAGAAACAAGAAAACATATTGAATTAAGTAGAGATTGTGCAGAACAATCTATTTCACACTACCAATGGGGTATTTTAGCGGGAAGAATTTTAATGAGAGAGATATATCAACAGATTCCTAAAAGTTTTTCTGAAACAACAAAAGCGATCAGTTTCTTATTAAATAATGAATATACAAAATTTGTTATAGAAAATGCTGAAGAATTAGATAAAATTATTGATATTACTCGTGATGAAAATTTTGATTATTTTGCTGTAGCAACTCTCAAAAGAACATATCTATTAAAATATAATAAAGATGGAGATATTTGTTTTATGGAATCTCCACAATATATGTGGTTAAGATGCGCTACATTTACTTATTTCCCTGATATTGAAAAAATTAAAGAAATGTATAATGATATAAGTATATATTATACACATGCTACACCAACTCTATGTAATTCAGGTTTAAGAAAACCTCAATTGTCATCTTGTTTCTTAATGGAGATCGGCGATTCAATGAATAGTATCAGTGAGAATTGGAAATATTCTGCTGTTATTTCAATGAATATGGGTGGAATAGGTAAAGATTATTCTGCTCTTAGACACTCTGAGATTGGAAATAGAGGTGAATCAGGTGGTATTATTCCTTGGATTAAAATAGAAAGTGAGATTATGAGTGGTGTAAATCAAAGTGGACAACGTAAAGGTAGTCAAACAGCATTCTTAGATGTATCACATAGAGATATTTTTGAATTTATAAATATGCGTAAAGAGACAACACCTGAAGAAATGAGAGCATTAGATATGAATTATGCGATTGTCATTCCTGATATTTTTATGGAACGTGTTTTAAAAAATGAAGATTGGATGATAATTTGTCCGAATAAAACAAATAAATTATATGAAAAATATGGATATGAATATGAATTAGAATATATGAAATTATATAATAAATATTATAATTTAATTGTTAAAGAAGGTATTAAAAAATCTTTTGTTAAATTTGTTAGAGCGAGAGATATATTCTCAGAGATTATTCGTACACAATATGAAACAGGTATGCCTTTTATATTTTATAAAGATGCAGTGAATAGAAAAAATAATCAATCACATTTAGGAACTATTAGATCAAGTAATCTATGTATGGAGATTAATGAATATACAGATGAAAATAATATCGCTTCTTGTAATTTAGCATCTATAAAACTTGATTCTTATATTCATAATAATAAATTTGATTTTGAACTTTTAGCACAAAAAATTAGAAATATTGTTGAAAATTTAAATAAAGTTATTGATAGAAATTATTATCCTGATAATGAAGTAAAACAGATTCGTGAAACAAATATGAGATATAGACCTTTAGGTATAGGTGTTCAAGCACTAGCAGATGTATTTGCAAAATTAAAGATTAGTTGGGAATCTAAAGAAGCATTTGATCTACAGAATAAAATATTTGAAGTTATGTATTATAATGCATTATTACAATCAGCGATAATAGGTGAAAGAGAGGGTAATTATACTTCACATAATAATTCGTGGTTAGGAAAAGGTTTCTTCCAATTTGATCTATGGGAAAGAGAGAGATGTATTAAGGAAGGTAAACTTGAAGAATTTGAATTCAAAACTCCAGGAGATTATTATTCATTAGAAGAATGGAATATACTCAGAGAGAGATGTATGAAATATCAAAGAAATTCTTTATTAATTGCTTTGATGCCTACAGCATCAAGTGCAGGTATATTGAATAGTAATGAATGTTTTGAACCTTTCACAGAAAATATCTATGCACGTAAAGTATTAGGCGGTCAATTTGTAATGATGAATAGACATCTTGTTGATGAATTGAATAAAAGAGGTTTATGGACTACAGAAAACGTTAAAAATATTATTAAAAATAATGGATCTGTTCAAAATCTCTTTGAAGATAATCAAGAGTTGAATAATAAAGAATGGGTTAAAGATTTTAAGAGAAGATATAAAACCGTTTTTGAAATTTCACAAAAGGAATTGTTAGATATGAATATTTCAAGAAGTAAATATGTATGTCAATCTATCTCATATAATTGTTGGATGAAACCTAGCGATGAAAATGCATTTAAGAAATTATGGAATTACCATTTATACGGATGGAGCAAAGGTCTCAAAACAGGAATGTATTATTTACGAGGCAAACCAAATTCAGTTCCTATCGGTGTCGCTTTAGAGACTTTCACATTGAACAAAAAGAAAAAGAATGGAATAGTATGTGATGGAGATGTCTGTGTTATGTGTTCTTCTTAAAAAATATTTTTATAAAAATATTTTTCTATTAAGAAAAATTTAAAAATAAAAATTAAAACTTTTATTTTAAAAAATATCGTATAAATATTCATTTTTAATAATTATACCATCTCTATAGATATAAGAATATATCATTTCTATTTTAATATCTTCTTCACAATTCATTTTTAATATATTTGAGATGGATTTAGGTTTTTTATATTGGATATTTTTAATAATCTTCATTACGAGTTTCTCTTCTATTTTATTATTTTTAAGTAAATAACAAAAATATTCCCATTTTATGTATCCGTATCCGTTAAATAAATAATATTGTAAAGATTCCCATTTCCAATTTTTATAAGGAAATTGTTCAATCCAATTCCAACTAAACCATAACATATTATGAAAACATTCCCAACTCCATCTCTTATCTGGAAATTGAACTACATATTCCCATTTGAAGCACTTAAGTGTATGAAAATCTTTCCAATCCCAATCCTTATCGGGAAATTGTTCAACATATTTCCATTTGAAGCATTTCATTTTATGAAATTCTTTCCAATTCCATTCCTTATCGGGAAATTGAACTACATATTCCCATTTAAACCATTCCATTAAATGAAAATATTTCCAATTCCATTCCTTATCGGGAAATTGTTCAACATATTTCCATTTGAAGCACTTAAGTGTATGAAATCTACGCCAATCCCAATATTTATTTGGAAATTCAACTACATAATCCCATTTAAAAAATGGATAACGATGAAAACTTCCCGAATTCCAATTCTTATTGGGAAATTGTAATACATATTTCCATTTGAACCATTTACATTCATGAAAACGTTCCCAAGTCCATTCCTTATCTGGAAATTGAACTACAATTTCCCATTTGAATTGTTTTAATATATGAAAATCATACCAAATCCATTCCTTCTCTGGAAATTGAACTACGTATTCCAATTTAAACCATTCCATTGTATGAAAATACCACCAACTCCATTCCTTCTCTGGAAATTGTTCAACATATTTCCATTTAAATAACTTATTATAATGAAAAGTTTTTACATCATATTTAATATTATCTATTACAATAATATCACTATCTAAATCCATTTGTATATATTTCATATTTTTTTTAATTTAAAAATCCATTTTTTTTAAATTTCTTAATAGAAATTTATTATTGGGTATTTGTGAATTCTTCAAAATCTTTGAATTGATCTTTTGGTGGAACCCATTTACTACCACCAATATCTGTTAGTGCTTTATTATAAACATCCAACCATTCATCCTTGAATTGAGAATGTGTATCGAGAGATAAGATATATTCCCATACACCTCTACGTTTCTCTTTGATTTCATCCATTTTCTTTTGGAGTTTATTTATTTCATCTGTTAAAACCGCTTCTGTTCTACGTTTAGCAGTATAATGTTCAATAGTATCTCTCTTTTCCAATTCAATCATATCATCTTTACTCTTTAATTTCTCTGCTCTATCTTGTAATTCTTTAACTTTTTTCTCATTTTCTCTCTCTTTTTCTTTTGAAACTTCATCTCTCAATTGAACTACCTCATCATCTTCTGTTTTAACATCTAATTTATCAAGTTTAGCATTTCCAACCTCTTCTAATTCTGTAATGGGGAACCAATTACCTACTTGAACAATACGAATTTGATGTTTTGAATCTTGTTGTCTAATAATTTTAGAAGCTTCTCTCTGTGCCTGATTTAAATCACTCCAATTACCTCTAACTTTCATAAATCCATAAATGTTCTTTCCATTTATTTCCCTAGGAGTTTCAAAAAGTTGCATAGAGATATTTGCAAATTGTTGATTTACAATTGCATCATCTCTATTACTTCTGACAATTTTAGGATATTCAACAATTAAATCTTTGACCGCTTGTTGTGTTTGTTCATTTGTTAAATCAGGAGCATAAGGTTGAACAAAATCAGGTTGCGACATTATTTAAGAAATTATACTCTCTTAAAATAAAAAAAAATCTTTTAAAATTTTAAAAGATTTTTTTTAAAATTGAATTTTTATTTTAAAAATTATATAAAATAAATTGTTTATAAAAATGAACGAGACTAACGAAAATATTGAAGATAAGTATTTTGAAAGGATTGATATTGTTAATGGACTTATTGATTATTTTAATTCTAATGAAAATATTAAATTCATTACTATTCAAGCAATAACACGATATGTATTTAAAATCAATTATAAAGAAAAAAATATTAGTATCAGTATTTATAATAATAGAATGGAATTATGGTATTGTCCTAAAATTTCACATACTTATATTTTTAAAGATTATATTGATTTAGACTATATTAAATATGTTATAGATGGTTTTTTGAATTGTGTAGATTATAGTATTTTTAATTAATTTTTTAAAAAATACTTTAGAATTTTTTAAAAGAATTAATTAAAAAATGGATTTTTTATTTTAAAAAATATATAAAATAAATTGTTTATAAAAATGAACGAGACTAACGAAAATATTAAAGATAAGTATTTTGAAAGGATTGATATTGTTAATGCACTTATTGATTATTTTAATACTAATGAAAATGTAAAATTTAAAGTTATTCAAGCAATAACACTATACTTATTTAAAATTAATTATAAAGGAAATAATATTAGTATCAACATTTATAATAATAGAATAGAATTATGGTATTGTTCTACGATTACACATACTTATAATTTTAAAGACAATGTTATTGATTTAGATTATATTAAATATATCATAATCGGGTTTTTGAATCGTGTAGAATATGGTATTAAATAAAAGTTTCTTTTGAAAAATTTTCTTTAAAGAAAATTTTTTAAGAAGAATGGAAAGGTGAGAAATTATCATTACAATTATTTTTGAAACGATGGCGTAATGATTTCTTAAAGATTTTAGTCATATTATCTCTAAAAGCAACATCATTTCTTGTTGCATAATCATTTGCATAAGATTTAGCGACATTTAAACTTTCAGTATTTGTGCGAAGATAGTGTTCATCCATAGGCAACATATTTGTCTTTGAGAGTATCTGTCCGTAAGGATAGTTTTGTGGTTCAATATCATCTATCGGTGTACATTTCTCCTCACATTGATTTTCTATATCATAACTTGGAGGAGGAATACTCCACTCCTCATCATAAGTAGGAGCGACTGATGTTATTTCAAAATCATTATCTACATAACTTGGTGTTTTTGTAAAATTTTCTTTACATTTAACATTTCTTACAGCGACCAAATAACCTAATAATAATGCTATAACTATCCATATAATATTATGTATTTTAAATTTCATTAAAATTCCTACAACTATTAAAATTAGAATACCTACAATAATATTTCTTTGATTTGGGTCAATACAAAAATGTTCCATTATTTTTATAAAGTTTTTTATTTTTTTATAAAATTTCTTTTAAAAATATTCTAAAGAATATTTTTATATATAAATAAATTTCTTAAAAGAAATTTATTAAAGAATATTTTATTTTAAAAAATATTTATTGAAAATTCATTGGATATTCCAAAATTATTTATAAAAAATTTTATCAAATATTCATGATTTAATGAATAATATATAATATTATTATTTATTAAAGATTTTTTGATATTTGTAGGAATATATGGTATTTTTTTATTAAAATATCCTTTTTTAATTAAAGATATATATTGAGTAAATGTCAAATTTTTATCTAAATAAATATTAAAACAAGAAGGATATAATGAATATTCAATTTTGAGCATATCTTTTAATGATAATATATTATAAATTTCATAAGTAAGTGTAAGATTTAGATTTTTATAATGTTTTAATATTTTCTTAAAAGATGTAAATGTTATAAATTCTTTTTTATTTTCGATAAAAAAATATAATAATTTTTTAGATTTACAAATATTTGTTGAATTAATATTGTCTAAAAATATTTCAAATAATTCTTTATCAAAAATATTTGTATCTATTCCATCCCATACAATTGTAAAATCATTATTTAAAATTTTTAATATATCATCTTTTGTTTTAATAATTTGTTTTGTAATATCACAATAAATTACAAATATATTTTTATTTGTATTTTTATTGAAAATAATTGTATCAATAATATTCTCGTCATTTAACCAACCTTTATCATATAAAACATCAAGATTTATTATTTCAAACTTATAAATATATTCTATAAATAATTCTTTAGTAAACCACTCATAATGAAATATATTAATATTTAATCTATCCATATAATCAAACATATTTTCATTTGTTATTAGCGATAATTTTCTTATTTTATCATATCTTATATTTACAAATCTATTATTTAGATCAATATCTTTTAAAGATTTTATATATTTATAAACATCTAAATCCCATTCTATAAATAAAACCCAATCCCATCCATATTGAGATGTTTTATCAATAGTAGAATATATTCCATTTTCAATTATATTTATATCAATTGTATTTATTATAGGATACACATTTTCATAAAAATATTTTTCATTTGATGAAATATGTTTTTCAATATTTTCAGTTATATAATATACATCAGTAAAATAACCTCCTTCAATCTGTCTTATCAAAACAGGTTTTCCATTTTTAATTATTAAATTATTATAATAAATATATTCATTTTCATCAATATACCAATTATATTTAATATTATTTCTTAAATCAAAATAAGCATTTTCTCCATGTTTTATAGATTTATAAATTTGTATAAAAATATTACTTACTTCGTTAAAATTATATATTAAAGGATTATTTACTATATCATCAAAAAATTTTAAATATTGTTCCATTTGTATTTTTATTTTTTTAATTTTTTAAAATTAAAAATCATTTTTTATAATATTTTAAAAATCTATTTTTTCTTTACAACTTTTTGAAACATTTTTAAACATTTTATAAGTTGTATAAGGAATAAAACATTTTAATATTTTCAAAATAATTATGAATGTATAATATAAAATATCTAAACCTTTATTTGATGTAAATCTCTTTCTATTCAATCTAATATAGATATTATTATATGTATTGATAAATGTATGAATTATATTCACAATCTTTGATAGATTATATTCATTCATACATCTCTCAATATCATTTTCAAACCTCTCTAAACATAATAAAATATAATTATCTATAAATTCATTTGAATATTTAACTTTTTCAAATTTATTGATATAATAACTATTACTCTCTGAGAGAGTTTGTGTGATAAAATTATATGTATTTCCTAAAGGAATCAAAATAGTTTTAGTAATATTTACCAATTCATTCTCATTAAACTTTAAATTTTCTCCTTTAACAACTGGTGAATTTATAAGATATAATCTTAAAGCATCTGATCCATATTTCTCTAAAATTATATTTACATCTGGATAATTATTCAATCTCTTTGCCATTTTCTTTCCATCACTTGCTAAAACTAAACCTGTAGCGATTACATTTTTATAAGGCGCTCTATTATTCAAAATACTTGAAATTACTAAAGTTGAATAGAACCAACCTCTAGTTTGATCTATCCCTTCAATAATAAAATCTGCTGGAACATTTCCATAAAATTCAGGAACACATCCGCTTTCAAACCAACAATCAAATACTCCTTCAACTCTTTTATATAATTTTCCTTCAAAAGTAAAATTATTTTGTAATCTATCTAAATGAAAATCTTCAAGATTTATAATATTTTTTAGATCATCAAAATCAAAACATTTCATTTCCCCTTCACATTCCCAAATATTAATAGGAGTTCCCCAAACTCTATTTCTTGAAACACACCAATCTTTGGCATTTCTTAACCAATCTCCAAATCTTTTTTCTTTGATATGAGATGGAACCCATTCAACATTTTTATTCAATGAATATAATTTCTCAGGATCGACTTTGATAAACCAACTATTCCAAACTCTATAAATCAATCTAGAACCGGAACGCCAACAAAATGGAACTCTATGTGAATAACTCTCTTTTTTGAATACATCGTTTTTAATTAATTCTAAAAGATTATTATTATAAACATCTCCTTCATATTCTTTAAAATTACCATTCTCATCTATATGAATAATTAAAGAATTATTATAATTCAATTTAGAAATATATTTTGTATATACTCTAAAATCATCTTCACCAAATGCTGGAGCGATATGAACAATACCTGTTCCATTCTCTCCAACAAAATCATCACATATAATCTCTCCAAAATCTTTAAAATTAAAAGGTAAATAATATTTCATACCGATAAAATCTTTACCTTTTCTTGTTTCAATAATTGAATAATTATCTTTGAAAAATTTTTTAATATTTTTCTTTAAGATCCATAACTTTTCATTTTTATATTCAATTAAAGAGTATTCATTATTTCCATTCATACATAACGCTTGATTAGCAGGTAATGTCCAAATAGTAGTTGTCCATACTAAAACAATCTCATTGTTTAACAAATGAAATTTAATTGTAGGAGATATATCTTTAACCTCTCGGTAATCCATATTACTTTCAAAATTAGATAGAGGTGTTTTACAACCTAATGAATAAGGCATAACCTTAAAATCTTTATAAACATTACCCATATCATAAATCTTTTTAAATGTATTCCACACTAATTTCATAAATTCAATATCACATGTTTTATAAATATTTTCTTCAAATCTTCCTATTTTATTAATAGTTTTAACCCATTCATTTTCACATTCATCAACAATATCTCTACAATCATTACAAAATTTAGAAATATTTTTAATATCAGAACCATTCTTTATCGCTAATTGTTCAATAGGTAATCCATGAACATCAAAACCAAATAAACTTTTAATATAAAATCCTTTATAATTGAACCATCTCTTAAAAATATCTTTCATAGTTGAGGTTAATAGATGTCCATAATGAGGTTTACCTGTTGTGAAAGGAGGACCATCAAAGAAAATCATCTCTTTGTTATATTCCCTATTTTTCTCATATTCAATCATCTCTTCTAAAACAGATAAATCATTAAAAACAAATTTAGTTGTTGACACTTGCATATCTTATTCTTTTTATTAAAAGAATAAAATAACTTTTATAAAATCATTTTTATTTTTAAAAAAAATCTCAAAAGAATTTTTGAATTTTTATTTTTGAATTTTTATTTTTGAATTTTTATTTTTGAATTTTTATTTTTGAATTTTTATTTTTGAATTTTTATTTTTGAATTTTTATTTTTGAATTTTTATTTTTGAATTTTTTAAATTTCTCAAAAGAAATTTATAAAAATGATAATATATTTTATAAAATTAAAATATTCTTAAAAGAATAAAAAATCTTAAATAGATGCATCCAAAAGAGGTTGATTTGGTTATATATCATAGTCCATGTGTAGATGGAACTGCAGGTGCGTGGCCTTTTTGGCGAGAAAACAGATTACGATTTAAAACAAAACAGATAGAATTTTTCGGTTATAGAAATGATAATAGTCTGCCTCCAAATGTTAAAGGTAAAAATGTTGTAATGGTAGATTGTTGTTATTCGCGTGAAAATATTTTGAAAATGAAAGAAGAATGCAAAGAATTATTGATTTTGGATCATCACATAACAAATAAAAATAGTTTAGAAGGTATTGATAATTGTGTTTTTGATATGAATAGAAGTGGAGCACAAATCGCTTGGGATTACGTCTACGGAGAAGAAAGTAATAGACCTTGGTTTATAGAGATTATCGCTGATAGAGATTTATGGAAATGGGAGATACAAGATTCAAAAGATATAGGTAGAGGTATGTATGTTTTAGAATATTGCACTTGGAGTAGACTTGAAGATTTATATCAAAATATATTAAAAAATAAACAAAATAAAGATATATCTTATTTCAAAGAATTGGGATATATATTAAATAAACATGATCTTAAAAAAATAAAACAATTTGCAAAGAAAGCAAAGAGATGTATAATATCAGTTCAAGATAAACAATATAATGTTATGGTTGGAACCTGTGATTTAGATTTAAGAAGTGATGTTGGTAATTATCTTGTAGAGAATAATGATTGTGATTTTGCAGCTATATATACTTATGATTTATTAAGTAATGAATGGTGGATCAGTTTAAGAACAAATGAAAATAAAAATATTGATTTAGGTAAAATTTCTAAACATTTTGGTGGAGGTGGGCATAAATGTAGTGCAGGTTTTATTTTAAAAGATGGACAACATATTCTTGATGTTTTTAAATAAAATTTCTTAATAGAAATTTTTATTATAAAGAATACTGAAAATCAGAATTTTCAATTTGAAACATATTTAATTTAAAATCTGCTTTTTCAATATGAAATACTCCATCAATAATCATATATTTATATCTTTTATCACTAATAAAATTTATAGAAGAATCATCAATATAACTCCAGTAAGGAATATTAACACCATTTGTATCAATAACATCCATAAAAATAAATCCAACATCAACATTTTTTAATAAAATATTTTTATCAATTATATTATTTTCATTAAAATCTAAACGAACAATATTATTTAAATCTCTAATATCTAAAAATACATAACCATCTTCATTAAAATATAATATAAAATATTTTCCATCAGGACTAATTGAAGATATTTTATAGTCAAAATTACTTTTATTTAAATATTTTTTTAATGAATGATATTCTTTATTATCATCTAAAGATGTAATAATATGTGTTTTACTATCTATTTTATATTTATTTTCTCCTTGTTTAAAAAAATAAAAGTCTTTCAAAATCTTTTTCATCTTTATTTTCTATATTTTTTAAAATAAAATATCCATTTTTATTTTCGAAAAAGTTTTTTATAAAAATATAAAATGATATTTTAAAAAATGAAATAATATAAATAAGTGAGATGTCGTTTATAGCGATAGGTGATTTACATTTTAAACATTCAAATATTTTAGAATGTGAAATAATTTATAAAAAAATTATAGAGAATGTTCAAAAAATAAATCCAACATTTGTTGTTTTATTAGGTGATTTATTAGATACACATAACGTAGTCTATATACAACCTTATAAAATGATATGTAAATTGATAGAAGAATTGAGTGAAATATGTGAAGTATATGTTCTTATCGGTAATCATGATCTAATAAATCATACACAATTTTTAACAGATAACCATCCATTCAATCCTTTGAAAAAATGGAAAAATGTATTTATTGTTGACGTTCCTATTATTCTTAAAAAAGAAGGTAAAAGTTTCTTCATGTGTCCCTATGTTCCAGATGGAAAATTCTTTGAAGCATTGAATAATATTGAATGGAAAAAATGTGATTATGGTTTTGGACATCAATTGATTAATGGTTGTAATATGGGTGGAATAATTGCAAATAGTGGTGATGATTGGAAAGAAGAATATCCTATAATATTTATGGGACATATTCATGAACCACAATATGTTGATGGAGTATATTATATCGGTGATATTACAAAAGGTAAGGTTTTATATTTTGATATTATAAAAGATACTTTTAAAAAGATTGATATAGGTATTAAAAAGAAAAAAATTATCAATACAAATACATCCATCACTCTTGAAGATTTAAAAGAATATATGAAATATTCATTAAAAATTGTTGTATCAGGTAAGAATGCTGAATTGAAAAATTTTAAGAAAAGTAAAGAATTTTATGCAATTCGTAGAGAAGGAATTAATATAGTTTTCAAATTGATTGAAGAGTTTGATGAAAATACAAATTTTAAGAAATATAGTGGTGTAGATTATTCAAGTATTTTAAAAGAGATGATACATAGAACAAATGATACGGAACTAATAAAAGAATATGAAAATATTTTTTGAAAAAAATATTTTATAAAATATTTTTTTATAAATATTTTTTTCAAAAAATATTCTAAAGAATATTTTTATTAACAAGTATATCATCTTCTTCATATATTTCATCTTCAATAGATTCTACAAAATTATTTAGTTTTGATTCTAAATATTTCATTGTTTCAATAAGTTTTTTTAATCTATTTTCAATATTTTTATCTTTTTTATTATTTTTAATGCTTTTTCTATATTGAATTGTTAATTTATAATGTTGATTACACATATCATTTATTCTTTGTTCAAGGATAGAAATAATATCAATATTCATCTTTTATAATAAAAACTTTAATAGTTATTTTTATTAAAATAAATTTTCATTTTTAAATAATTTTTAAAAAATGAATTTTAAATTAGAAAATATAGATATATAAAATATTTATAATATGAATTTAGAGAATGAAAATAATTATATTGAAGTGAATGGTAATAAATATTATACTAACACTTTTCATAAAAATAATCTATTTAAATGGGAATATGTAGAACAATTTCCTGATAAGAACTGGAGTTGGGATTGGTTTTATAGCATGGAATGGTTTAGATGGAAATATGTAGAACAATTTCCTGATAAGGATTGGTGTTGGGATTATTTTCATACTGAAAAATGGTTCAAATGGGAATATGTTGAACAATTTCCTGATAAAAATTGGGAATGGTATATTTTTCATGCATATCCATTTTTCAAATGGGAATATGTATTACAATTTCCAGATAAGGATTGGAGATGGGAATATTTTCACACATATTCATTCTTCAAATGGGAATATGTATTACAATTTCCAGAGAAGGAATGGAGTTGGAATAGTTTTCATTGTATGGAATGGTTCAAATGGGAATATGTATTACAATTTCCTGAGAAGAAATGGAGTTGGGAATGTTTTCATTGGTGTTCATTTTTCAAATGGGAATATGTATTACAAATGAATGATAAGAATTGGGATTGGAAAGATTTTCATATATATAAATGGTTTAAATGGAAACATTTCATTTATATATATGAAAATAATAAAATTGATAAAAAAGATATATTGAATAATATAAAAAATATAAAAGATATTCCATCATTCGCTATAAATAATATATTGAAAACAAATGGTAATGAAAGAATAAAAGAGAATATAATATATTTTTATATCAAAAAAAGTGTTTATATATTAGATGACTATTATATAAATGTTTTTTAATATTAAATTTATTAAAAGAAATTTAATATAAATTTCATAAGAAAAATAAATATTTTATTTTAAAAATTATCAAAATTTTTATAAAAATTTTGATACATTATACATAAACGAAGATTATCTTTATTTTTTAAGGTTATTTTAAAAAATTATTAGCATAATATTATATATTATTCATAAATTTTTGTAAAGTTTCAAATGCTTCATTACATTTTATTGTGTCTTCAAATTCAAATATAAAATCATTTATATATAATGAATTATTTAATGAATAACAAGAACCAATAGATTGATTTTGAAAATTGAATGAATATGATAAATATAATGATACAAAACCTATTTCAAATAACGTTATTGTTGTATTATAATAATTCACATACATTTCATAAAATATTCTTTAGAATATTTATTTATAAAATATATTTTCATATTTTTTAAGAATGGATTTTGTGATGACAATCTTCACATAATACCATTAAATTTCCTTTAGAATTATTCAATATATAACCTTCATTTAACCCATTCTCATTTTTATCTTTCTGTTGGTGTATATGATGTGTATGTAAATTTTCTATTTTACCGCATTTTTCACATTCTTCAACAATTTTTTCAGAACAATATTTTGAAGATTTTATTTTATTTCTTAGAGACGTTGCATCTTTTATAAATTCATTATCATCTATTATAAATTTAGCGACCTCTATTCCATAATATCTCTCTTTAACTCCATCAATTATTTCACGAGTATATTCAATTCCATCTTTTGTTATAATAGTTTGCATACTCTTTATATAAATATTTTCATCTCTTACAATATCTTTTAATTTAGTGAGATGTGTTGCAAAAAGAAATGTGCTTTTATTTCGTTGTAATCTTTTAATCATAGCATAAGATATTGCTATAGCACTTTCATTCTCTGTTGAAGATGTCATTTCATCTAAAATAATAAAAGTATTTTGATCTGATCTATGAATTATAGATTTAATATCTAAACATTCCATCTCAAAAGAAGAATAAAAATTTGTATCTCCATTACCTATTCGTGTAAATAATTTTGTATATAAAGGAGTTGAAAAATAACCACTACAAAATAAACCTGCCTGTGAAAGAATAATATTCAAACCTACCGCTCTCATAAAAACACTCTTACCGCTACTATTCAAACCATACAACAATATAGATTTATCTATAGATAGATTATGTGGTTTATATAGGTGTTCCCATTTTCTCTCACCGATTGGATTTCTTAATTTTTCAAAAGATAATTTATTAGAAATTTGAGGGCGATAATATCCATATTTTTTAGCACATTTACTAGTTGATATCGCTATATCAACAGATGAAATTATATTTATAATATTTGAATAATCAAATGATAATATATATTCTTTTATTTTATTTATTATTTCATTCTCTATTTTTTTAATATTTGCATAACACACATACAATCTTTCATTTATATTTAATAAATTTCTACAGGTATAATAATCTTTTCTTGTCGATGGATATAATATATTATTTTCATCTTTATAAAAATTATATTTATTAAAATTTTTATAAAATATTTTATATTTTGATTCATTTACTTTAATAAATTCTCCTTCAAGTGTTGCAGGGAGATTTACAATTTTTTTATCATATTGATTTTGAATAATATTATTTATATGATTTATCATTCCTTCTTTTAAAATATTTTGATCTAAAATAATATCTTTAAATTTTTTAATCTCTTCATTTAATATTTCATCATTTATAATATATTTATTTATAAATTTCAAAACATTTCTTATAATATTATAATCACATAAATAAAAATCTTTAGATAATTTTTTATAAATTTCTTTAATTTTTTCTAAAGATTTTTTTATTAAAAGAATATCATTCAAACCGCTCATTCTTCTTAAAATTTTTGGAATATCACTTATTCCATTTAATATATTATTAAATTCATTTCTTTTATAAAAATAATCAACTAAATCCCATCTATCTTTTAATTCATTTTCATTATTTATAGGATTATATAATCTTTTTCTCAATTCTCTTTTACCAAAAGCGGATGCTGTGAAATTAATAATTTCAAATAGTTCTTCTAAACGTAATTGTTCTGTTGTATTATTCTCTAATTTTAATTTATTGTTAGAAGTATATTTTATAGGAAATCTTAAATTTTTTGTTATAGAGATATTATCAAAAGTATAATAAGAATAATTTCTTAATAAAACAACACAGGCGATACTTGCATATTTATATCTAAATAAAACTTTATCATTTACATCTTCATTATAATATTTTTTTAAAGAATTAGATATATAATCTGTTTTATTAAATATATTATCATATTGAACCTCTCTATATTTTTTTATAAATGGAAGATTGAACCAACCTCTACCATTAAATCCTAATTTTTGTAAAGGATTATCGAAATTATTAGAACAGACAACCAATTCACCAGAATTAATCTCTATCAATAATGAATGTAAATCATCAATAATTTTCTTTTTATCATAAATATCATAATATAATTCTGTGAAAGATATTTCTCCTGTTATCAGATCCAAATTTGATAATCCACAATAAAATTCATCTCTGTTTTTAGAATATACATTCCCTTCAAAAAATAGAGAAGTAATATTATTTCTATTATCATTCAATACCGGTGATATAACTCTATCTATTTTTCTAATCATTCTTTTCTCTTTTGCTGAAGGATTATCAAATTGTTCATAAACAACTATAGTATATCCATTATCTTGTAAAGTTGTGAATACTTTTTGAGAGGCATGATAAGGAAATCCTACCATACATGGATTTGTATATGAATTTCCTTTTTCATTACCTATACTATAATTTGATACTCTTGCAATATCACGATAATTTGTTAGACTATACCCCTCTACATCAAAACCATAAATCTCATAAAAATCCCCTACACGAAAAAGTAAAGCGGTTTTTTCTCCATATTTTTTTATATTTTTAACATATTCTACAAAATATTCATATTTTAAGGATCTATCTTTTTTATGTGTTCTTTCGTATTCTTCGTTATATCGCTCTAATTTCATCTATTTATATATATTTATATTTTAAATAAAAAATCTATTTAGATTTTAAAATAAAATTTTCTTTATAGAAAATATTTATTGAATATTTATATTCTAAAAATCTATTATAAAATTAAAATTTTATAAATTAAAAATCTTTTTAAAAAGATTTTTTTTTAATATTTTCTTTTAAAAATAAAATAATGGTTGATGCTAAATGTGCAGGTAATTGTTGGCCTCTAATAATTTATATCACCTTAGTAGTTATTCAACTAATCACTATTATCTTTGGTGAAGGAAGTGTTGTTAAAGTAAATGGTAAAGAAGAAAAATTAAATAAAACACAGACAGCATTAGCAACTTTAGTATGGGGTGCTTTATGGGCATACTTAATCTATTACCTATGCAAACATTGCCATAACAATTGGGCATGGGCAGTATTATTCTTACCAGTAATTTTAGCAATCGGCATTATCGTATTGGGACTATTAGTAATAACATCCGCTTAAAAAATTTCTTTTATAAAAAAATTATAAAATTTTTTTTAAAATATTTTAAAAAATATTAACTAAATATTCATTATAACTATAATTTAGTTTTATAAATTTACATATATATACCCAACATTTAATATCATTTTTAAAATATAGAAAATATTTATTGATCATCTCAAAAGAATTTATTAAACCACCTTTACATATATCTCTTCGATAATAAATATTATTCTTAAAATATTCAATATCATTATCAATTATTTGCATATTGCTTAATTGTGTTTCTTTAGTATATAAATAATTCCAATCTATTTCATTATTAAAATATTGTTTATATTTATCTACTATTATTTTTTTAATATTTATATCTTCAGTATTATTATATAGATACCTCCAAATATAGTTATCATCTTTGATGAAATGAATATACTTATCAATGTATTCTATAAAATTTATTTCTTCAAAGATAATATTTTTAAATAAATATCTCCAACATTCCTCATCATTTTTAATGTATTCAAAATATTTATCAATATATTCTATAAAATTTATTTCCTCAATATATTTACATAAGTATCTCCAACATTTCTCATCATTTTTAAAATATTCAAAATATTTATCAATCATTCCCATTGAATTCATTCCTTTAGTGTTTCTATATGAATACCTACATAAATATCTCCAACAATTCTTATAATCTTTGAAATATTCAAAATATTTATCTATCATTTCTTCAGTATTTATTTCCTTTGTCATATTTTCACATAAACTAATCCAACATTCCTCATCATTTTTTATATATTCAAGGTATCTATCTATACCTTTGGTAGAATTTATTCCTTCAGCATTATCACATAACCATCTCCAACTATGAATATCAAAATATTTAATATATTTATCAATATTTTCGATAGAATTAATTAAACCGTTTTTGCATAAATAACGCCAACATTCACTATCATTCTTTATATACCGAAGGTATTCATCTATCATTTCTATTGAATTTATTGATTTACTTCCACATAAAAGTTTCCAACATTCTATATCATTCTTTATATATTCTATGTATTTATTGACACCTTCTATTGAATTTATTCCTCCACTATAACATAATTCTCTCCAACAATCCTTAGAATTTTTGAAATATTTAATATATTTATCAATAATTTCTGTAGAATTAAATATTTTTTTTATACAAAAATAATACCAACATTGAATATCATTTTCAAAATATTCTTTAAAATATTCAATCATTTCTAAAGAATTTATCCCTTTGGTATTTGCACATAAACATCTCCAACATTCAATATCATTTTTAAAATATTTTTTAAAATGTTCGATCAATTCTAAAGAATTTAATGAACCACTTATACACAATTGTCTCCAAGATTTATTATCATTTAATAATCTAAAAAAATATTTATAAATAAAAGCAAGTTTAAAATTATTTTCAATAATATGTTTCATTTTATAAAATATTGTTTTATAAAACAATATATTTTTTAATTTAAAAATCATTTTTTTAAAATTTCATTTGTGAAATTTTAAAAATACCAGAAACCATTCTCTAAAATAACTATATTTTCATTATTATATAATTCCAAAGATTTTAGACCGATATATAATTCTGAAGTAATATATTCACCGGTATTTAATAGATACATATCATCTTCACTATAAACAATATGCATTTACTATTTTTATAAAAATATTATTTTAAAAAGAAATTTCTCAAAAGAAATTTTTATAAAATAAAAAATAAAAAATAAAAAATAAAAAATAAAAAATAAAAAATAAAAAATAAAAAATAAAAAATAAAAAATAAAAAATAAAAAATAAAAAATAAAAAATAAAAAATAAAAAATAAAAAATAATATAAAATATAAAATAAAAAATAAAAAATAAAAAAATTTCTTTTGAGAAATTTTATTGAGAGAATAGACCTAAACAATATGTTTTATATTCTGCAATAACACTTACTGGATTTATATTTCCAGAATGTGTATCTGCTCCATTATTACCCACTCTTTCTATTCTTAAAAATATCATATCTCCTTCACCTGAAGCGCGTGCATATCTAACATTTGGATACATTAAATCAAAGTTTGTAGTTCTTAATTTTCTAATTGGTGGCGCTGCGACCGTCAATGTTGTTGATTGTTCTGTTGGAGATACTGCAGGATAACCTGAATATCCATATATTGAAGATACTGATGAAGTATCGTCATTATAATCTGTAGTATATGCATATCTAATTCTCCAAACAACATTTCCACCTCCGGCATTATCACTAAACCAAGTTATTTTAATTCTTAAAGGAGAAGAAGATAAAAATCCATAAGGAACTTTGAAACAAAAACCAAAACCTCTTACTGAACCATTATAAAATTGGTTATTAATTATACCAAGATTTAAATTATTTGATAAAAACGCAGGTTGATCATTTCCATCGATAGATGGTTGATAAGGCATACCTAATTCTTGTAATCTCATATCTTTTTTAGGGTATGTTCCAAAAAATTCTATAAAACCATCTTTATTTATTTCAGTTCTATAAGGAGATAATTTAATCTGTTGTAATTGAGGAATAGAACCTATAGTTGAAGTTATTCTAACTCTAACCCACCAACCCAATACTCCATTAATTGTAGTTGTAGTAAATCCTGTTAAATCACCAAAACGATAATTATAATTACCTTGATCTAACACACTCATACCAAAAGGTAAATAAGGTGCTTCTCGATTTGACGCCATATAATATCCTTGAGTCCATACACTTCCATTCCAATATTCATAAACTGCTGTTCCGCCACCTAATCCAGAAGAAGTATCAACATTTATTACTAAACCTATATATGAAGTTATAGTTCCACCGACATATAAAGTATTACCAACGCCAGTTCCATTAAATGCTGGGAATGTTGTAGTTATATCTTTTGCATCTGCTGTTCTATCAACAAAACCAGTTGTAGGAGTATTAGAAGTAAAAACATACATTCCATTCACATAACTATCTCCATTTCCTAATGCTGTTTCTCTAGGTGTTATATAATCACCGACATGTAATTCTGCTCTAATATCTAAACTTTCATCACCTGTAAAATTAGAAATTGAATATGATACTAACTTTGAATTAATATTTTTAATAATTCTATCTGCACGTATTTGATTACCATTTCCATAAAATACAGATGAAGCATCTGATAAATATAAATCATTTCCAGAACCATTTTCATCTTCAATGTGGAAACTTGAAAATTGACCTATAGCATTTGCGCCTATATGAATAGCATATAATGATATATTATCTGATCTACCACTTACTAAAATCATTGATGCTTCTGTTCCAACTCCGCCGTTTTCTATTAAATAACCTGTATCACAATAATTTGCTAAAACATTATTTAATATCATTTTTGAAGAATTTCCTCTACAATGAAAACCTGTATCTATATTATTTAAAGGATTTCCTATAGCAAAACCGCTTACTATATTCATAGTAGCACTATTTTCAACTAAGAATCCGGTATTAATAGGAGCACTTGACATATAATTTGCTATACAATCTCTACATATTAAATTACAATTACTTCCTGTTGCTCTAAAACCTATATCACAATCGACAATTAAAATATTTCTTACAACACAATTTATAATTGAAGGAGCATTTATACCAATACCTCCTACACCAGAAGCGCCAGAAAGTTTAACATTTTGTAAAGTTGAATTAGAACTCATTTGAAAAATAGCTGCCGTTAATGAAGTCGCAGGAGATATTGTTGTATCTATAACACTTCCTTTCCCTTTAATAGAAACATAACTCGGTATAATTATTGGATTTGTTTCTGTATATGTTCCAGGATATATTTCTATTACTACACCATTTCCATTTACAGGTGTTAATGTAATTGCATAATTGATAGCATCAACTATAGAAGTATAATCACCGCCAGATTGTGCTACACTTATATTTCTAGAAGGAGATGAACCACCTGTTGGTGATTGCCAAGTAGCATTTGTCGCTGAAGTCGCTGTCAATACTTGACCTGTTGTCGGAGGCGCTGATCCATTTATTATTACATCTGCACCTGTTGTCTGTAATTGAGTTGCACCTATTGTATTCGTATTTCCTGTTATTGTTTTATTTGTTAAAGTTTGAGTTGTATTTTCACCAACAATTGTTAAATTATTATCTGGAATTGTTAAAGTTCTTGTTGTTGCAGAAGATATTCCACTCAATTCAAATTTCATAATTTTGGTATTATCTCCATTATCTATAAACAATGTTGTATTATCTACTAAACTTTTATTTGATAAGGTCTGTGTATCAGTGGTTCCAACTACATCTCCTGTCGGTGCATTCAATACTGAGATTGTTCCTAATCCTAATGTTGTTCTCGCTTCTGTAGCGTTTGCATCATCAATTAAAGTTCTAGCATAAGCACTTAAAGAAGTAGTAGCGTAAGTATCTAAACCGGTAGTATATAACATTTGATTTGCACTAGTTGTTAAAGAAGAGATAGATTGTAAACCTAAATCATATGCTTGAATATCAGAACCGATAGTTAAACCTAAATTTGCACGTGCATTTATCGCTGTAGTAGCATTTGTTCCACCATTTGCTATATCTATAGTTGTTCCATTCCATACACCTGTGGAAATAGTTCCTAAAGTAGTTATAGAGGTTTGACCTACATAAGTTGAAGCAATATCTATTGAATCCGCTAACGCAGTAATTCTATTACTTGTTCCAACAACATTAAAATCATTTCCTACTTGAACCAATCCATCTCCTGCAGTTATATTTTGTGAACTTGAGAATTGATTAAATATTACAGAATCTGTTAAAGGATCAATTGTATTTATTGTTGAAGATAATAACCAAGAGGTATTTGCATTTATTGTTCCTTCAGTAATTAAAATAAAAGTATTTGCAGGTATAGGTGTAGCGGATTGATTAAAATCCGTAGAACGTGTTAAGATCCATGGATTAGAACCATCACCAACCTGTGAAACGAAATAAACACCATTTTCTCTATTATCTGCTTGATCTTTAACCAATACTCTATCATTCAATATTAATGAAACACTATCGATTGAAATAGCAATATTTACAGAAGAAGTTAAAGTTTGTGCGGTTGCGGTATAAGTCGGTGAATTTGGAAGAATAGTTGTTGTAGCAACTCTGCCTGCAGTTATAGCATTCAAACCGGTTCCTGCTAAAGTATCAACATATAATTTTGTAGCTGCATCTGTATTTAAAGTTGGTGTTCCCAAATTTGTTATTTTTTGATTATTTGCTGATAAACCATTAAAAGTTGGCGTATCAGTTGTTGAAAGAGGTTGATTTAAATCGCCTAAATATCCCCATTGAGGCGTTGATATATTTGTTGTATTTATATTTTCTAATTGTTGTATTTCTGCTGTTGTTAAAAATTTTAATCTATCAGGAAAACCATCTACATCAGTTTTTAATAAAGCGATATCTACTCCATCGACTAAACCGCCTAATGTAATATTATTAATTACATTCAGCGAACTTAAAGAACCGACAGAAGTAATATTAGGTTGTGCAGAAGTTATTAAAGTTCCGTCAATAGTATTGATACCTGTAATATTATTCAAATCATCAATAATTATATTTGAATTTTGAATTAATTTACCGGTAGTGGAATCAAATCTAACTATTGCATTATCAGTTGATAATCCAGAAGAAGATACATCACCCGCTGTAAAAGTTTGCCAAATTGCAGTATTTGCAGAAGTTGCTATTAAAAATTGACCGATAGAAGGGGGTAGTGTTCCTGAAATTTGAACACTTGTTCCTGCATTTGTTAAAAGTCCAGATGCATCTATTGTATTAGTATTTCCTGTTATAGTTTTATTTGTTAAAGTTTGAATGTCGGTAGTTCCAACGACATCTCCTGCAGGAGCATTCAATACGGATATTGTTCCTAATCCTAAAGCGCTTCTAGCATTCGTCGAATCTGTTTGTGCAATAAAATTTCTACCAAAAGTTGATAAATTTGTGGCTGCAAAAGTTTCAGGAGCAGTTGTATATAAAATTTGATCTGCTATTGTTGAAACCATTGATATAGATTGTAATGAAGGATCAAAAGCTTGAACATCTGTATTGATCGCTAAACCTAGAGTTGATCGCGCTTCATTTGAAGTAGTGTCATCTAATAAACTTCTTGCAAAACTTGTTAATGGAGTAGTTTGATAAGTATCACCAGCAATAGTATAGATCATTTCATTTGCGTTAGTTGTTAAAGAAGCGATAGATTCTAAAGCAGGATCTAAAGAACCGCTAACACCTACCTCTGACCATATAATTCCATTGCTTTTATATAATTTATTATCTGTAGTATTATAAATGATTGAACCAATCGGTTGAACATTTGGTAATACTGAATATTTTGGAATAGTAAAAGAATCATTAATAATAATATCATCAGTTGTTTGATCCCTTCTAATCTTATAATTGACACTCATTATTTTATTTTCAAAATAATTCTAAACTTTATAATATTTTTTTAAAAGAAATTTTATTTTATATTTTTTATTTTTTTATTTTAAAAATTTCTTTTGAGAAATTTTATTTTCATTTCATTTTCATTTTATATTTTTCAAATTTCTTTTGAGAAATTTTATTTTTCATTTTATATTTTTCAAATTTCTTTTTAGAAATTTTATTTTTCATTTTATATTTTTCAAATTTCTTTTTAGAAATTTTATTTTTCATTTTATATTTTTCAAATTTCTTTTTAGAAATTTTATTTTTCATTTTATATTTTTCAAATTTCTTTTTAGAAATTTTATTTTTCATTTTATATTTTTCAAATTTCTTTTTAGAAATTTTATTTTTCATTTTATATTTTTCAAATTTCTTTTTAGAAATTTTATTTTTCATTTTATATTTTTCAAATTTCTTTTTAGAAATTTTATTTTCATTTTATATTTTTTTATTTTCATTTAAAAAATTTCTTTTTAGAAATTTTATTTTTCATTTTATATTTTTCAAATTTCTTTTTAGAAATTTTATTTTTCATTTTAAAAATTTCTCAAAAGAAATTTTATCTTCTCAAAAGTTTTGAGAACATTTTTTATGATTTCGTTTTATTTTTTAAATAAAACTAAAATAGATACTTTTAGTATTTTTTCTATATTTTTCTTTCAAAAAATATAACTTATTATATTTAAAGAGTATACATTATATATTCATCAAATATAGTAATATATAACATTTTGAAAAGTATACAAATTTTATAATTTTTATGAAAAATGGTAAGGTATATACCCTATCATTTTACAAAATTTTGTAAATTTTTACAAAAATATTTTATAATAAAATATTTAAAAATTTTGTAAAAATTTTTAAACATAAGGTGATGGAGGTTTAAATGAAATATTATATTTTGTTTTTAAAACCCATAAAGCTTTTTTAGCGGCCCCTTCCAAAGAAATTTTTGGATCTGGATTATTATATTCTGCGATCAATGTTTGTTGAGCATCATCTGGTATGCCCATCATTCCATCTCCTTTATCGATTTGTTTTATATTAGGATAACCATATATTTCTGCAAAATATCTATTACCTTTCTTTTTATTAAAAATTAAAATCTCATTTTCTTTATATTTCCATCTCAATTCTGGCGATTCATATAATTCTTTTAATGTGCTTTTAGAATCATAAATATCAAACCAACCGATTTTAATAACAATATTATCATACCATTTTCTAATAATAGAATAACAGACATTGAAAGCGACACCTTGTTTATAACCAATATTTGTTATAGATGTAATTAATGCTCCAAAAAATGCTTCAAAAACATCTTCAAGCATTTTATCATATTCAATTCCTTGAATTTTATTATAATTATATGAGATATGATTTATAAATTTATATTTATCTGCAATTGCTGAAAAATAAGTTGTTGATACTAACATTTGTTTCAAACGAGTATAATATTTTTTATTAATAATTCTTGGAAATCTATTTAAAATATATTGATTTATACAAGTGTTTGCAATATTATCTCCATAAAATTCTAATATTTCATAATTAGCGTTTGAATTGACATCTTTATGTGTAAATGCTTGTTTGAATATTGTAAGATTTTCTTTAGTTAATATCTCTTTAATATCTTGTGGAGATATAATTCCTTTCAAAATATTTTTAATAAAGAAAATAAATTCAGGTGTAGGTTGTGCAAAATCTTTTGCTTTTTTAAATAAATATTTTGGTCTTGTTTTTATACCTAATTTTTTAAACTTTTGTAAAGCTTCTTCAGCGGCTTCTTGTTCAATAACTTTTTTATTAAAACCTTCATGTTTATGTAATATTTTACCATTTGGTAATGAAATAATCACCTGTGTCATTTTTTTCATACCTTCAAGATTATTTGTATCTATCACTCTAACTTTATAATATTTTAGGAAAGTATTTTTACCATAATTTTCTTCTATCAAATCTTTTAATCTCGTTTTTGAATCGATTAAAAAATCATAAGTAATCTCTATTTTTAATAAAGAATAAATTCTTGAAATTATATTAAAAACAAGTTGATAAGCAACAGATCTATCTATATTTTTTTCAGTTATGTAATAGATACAACCCATCAAACTTTTAAAAGATTGATTTAAAAGTTTGATATATTTTGTATTTTTAGTTTTATCTTGTTCTTTTAATAATAAACTTTCTTGAATAATACCACCAAATTTTATATATTTTTCAAGATTCAATTCTTTAATATATTTTTCAAAAATATTTCTTTGTTGAATATAATGTTTGATTCTTGTTCCGGTGAAATGAGTTATATTTTTATATTTTTTACGAATATATTCTAAAGTACATGAATCAACAAGGGTATGTCCGATAAATTGAAACTTATCAGATTCTTTATTTGTCTGTTCAAATTCATCTGCAGATTCATCTATTAAACTATTTTTATATAATAACATCTCGTCATTCCCTACAAGATATTTTATATATTTTTCATCTATTCTACCAAATCTTAATAAATTTTCTATAATATTTCTAAACTCCATTATTCTTATCTAAATATTCTATAAAAGTTAAAAACTTTTATAATTTTTTTATTAAAATATATTTTTATTTTTAAAATTTCTTTTGAGAAATTTTATTTTCATTTTTAAAATTTGTTTTGAGAAATTTTATTTTATATTTTTATTTTCGAAATATTTTTTATAAAAATTTCTCAAAAGAAATTTTAGAATTTGTTTTAAAAATTATCATTTTTAAAATAATGGAAAAGTTTAATAGTTTGATTAAAGAGATTGAAAGTTTACATTTTGATGCTTGTAAAAAAATACACCCTAAAAAAGATGAATTTTTAGAAACTATCCGTAAAGAGATTGATATTTTTGTTGATGAGATTGTAAATCAAGGAGATATGGAAGCATGCCCTTTTTTCAAAGAAGTATGGTGTGGTGATGCTTATTCATTCAAAAAACTTAAAGGTTTAGAAGCTTTAAGAGATGAACTTAAAGAGTTTTAAAAAATCTTAATAGATTTTTTAAAGAATATTTTTATAAAAAAAATCTTAATAGATTTTTTTAAAGAATATTATATTCACCATTTTCTTTCAATAGATATATTATCATATCTTTAAAAATAAAATGAATATCATTCATATATGGATTATTTTTTATATCTGTAATTTTAAAAGTATCAAATTCAGTATAAAATTCTTTAGATTCAAATACTATAAATTCATTATCTTTTAAGGAGCAAACTTTTCTATATGAGTGAATATCTTCTGATCCATACTTCGGCAAAGTATCAAAATAAAAAATATTTTCAAATGTTAAAATATTTTTGTCTTTATAATTTAATTCAACAATATTATTATCATAATCTATATTACAACTCCACATTCTTATTTTATATATAAAATTATTTTAAATAATAATTTTATAATTATTTTAAATAATAATTTTATAAATATATTTTAAAATCAATATTTTATAAAAAATGAAAATGTAAAAATATATTTTAAAGAATATTAAGACATAAAGTAGCAATGTCTCACAAATACGTATTCGTACCTCTCGGAAAATTCGACGTCTCAAAGCTATCTTTTAGCGAACCAATTGTCAAAAAATATGGAAATGGAACATCTACAACAAATTCACAAGTAATCTACACAGATGAGTCTGGTAAAAAGGGAACTCCTTGTTTTCAATTAGCAGAACAATTATCATTTGGCCCTACGCCTCAACATAAATATAACTGCAAAGATGAAGAGAAAATCCCTGAAAACGTACAAAAATGGAATATTTTATATAATTTAACAAGTATGCAAACTATTCATGATCCGACAGATGAAGAAAAATATGTTATCGATCTATTTGATGTATGTTATTCTAAATCTGCAGATTATATTAAAAATATTTATCAAACAGAGAAACAACGTAGAAAAGATGAAAATGATAAAACAGGTAAGAATTCAACAATTCCTGCTCCTGCTTATAGTGCAATCTCAACAGCAGTCTCAGATGATGACATTGAAACCGCTATTAAATTCCCTTATAAGCGTTCATTTGTTCGTGAAAAAGATGGAAAAGAGATTCCTAGTAGCGCAACATTTGATTTAATGACTTATGGTAAAGGTTTAAATATTAAAATTACAACAACATTTTATGGCCCTGGAGATAAAAAAGAGAATCCAGAGAAATATCATGGTGTCCGTGGTAAATTCAAACCTGTAGTAGTATTTGAAAGTATCTATTGGGGTTCTCATGGAACAACATCTTATGGATGTTCACTCAAATTTAAAGTATATGATGCAACATATACACCTTCAACAGGTTATACACAAGAGAGAATGTCTGAAACAAATACTGAACAAGAGATTGAAAGTATTGATTTATCCAATTTCAATTATGATGATTCACATCTAAAAGAAACAGAAGATGATGATATTCAAGCATTACTAAATGCTAAAACACCTATTTCAGAAGATGATTCAGAATCAGAAGATGAAAAACCTGTTAAAAAAAGTATTGTTAAAAAGAAACTTGCATTAAAGAAAAAATAAATATTAAAAAATATTATACCATTTTTTAATAAAAATTAAAATATTTCTTAATAGAAATATTTATAAATAAAATTGAATTTTTATTTTAAAAATTATAAAATTAAGAAAATTTTAAAAAGAGTATGAATAGAATTATTCCTTTTTATTTTGCTCATCATTCTAAAGGTTTGAATATTACTCAATATATTCGTCCCGATTGTATTCATTCTTTGAATATTTTCAATAGAGATGATAATAGATGGTGTTTGAGATTGATTATGAATAGCGATCCTTATTTAAATTATCACCCTGATAGAATTATTGTTAGAGAATATTCTACATATGATGATGCGCGAGTAGAATACAATACTTTAAGTAGAATGCTTTAAAAAAATATTTTAATAAATATTTTTTAATTAAAATATTTTAATAAATAAAATTTCTTTTGAGAAAAAAACATTTTGAAAAATAAAAATTTCTTTTAAGAAATTTTTATAACATCAAACCGGCAACTTTAATAATATCATCAGAGTGATCCATTGTTAATTTACCGGCACCTTTTGCTACATAACCTACTGCTAATAATCCACCACCAATTGTTCCTACAGCAATAGATATTATTAAAATAGTTGTTCCAATTAGATTCAACCATACGCTTGCTTGAGCGGCTTTAGATATATCTCCATCTGTTTTAGATGCTAAAGCAATATTTATAATAGTAGCGATCGCCATCAAAAAACCAGCAAGAATTATTAAACCTAACGCAATCAAAGCAATCATTATAATTTTCTTAGAAAAAGTTTTTAACTTAAAAATTCTTTTGAGAATTTTTATAAAGAAATTTTTAATAGATATTTATATCATACTCATTTTTTATAATTACATCTTTATTGATATAATAATATATCATATCTTCTTTAATATAATCTTTATAATTCATTCTCAATATATTTGAGATGAGTAATGGTATTTTATTTTTTAATTTTTTAATAATTTCCATCATATGTATTCTATATATTTTTTTATTTTTTAATATATAAACAAAATGTTCCCATTTGAACCATTCCATTTTATGAAATTTCCACCAATCCCAATCTTTATCTGGAAATTGTAATACATATTCCCATTTGAAAAATGGATATTGATGAAAAAAATACCAATTCCAATCTTTATCTGGAAATTGAACTATGTATTCCCATTTGAACCATTCACATTCATGAAAAAGATACCAACTCCAATTCTTATCGGGAAATTGAACTACATATTCCCATTTGAAAAATGGATATTGATGAAAATATTGCCAATGCCAATCTTTATCTGGAGATTGAACTACATATTCCCATTTGAAGAATGAATATTTATGAAATTTTTTCCAATCCCAATTCTTATTTGGAAATTGTTCAATACGTTCCCAATTTAAAAATGGATATTTATGGAATTCATACCAACTCCAGTTCTTATCGGGAAATTGAACTACATATTCCCATTTGAAAAATGGATATGTATGAAAATATTGCCAACTCCAATTCTTATCTGGGAATTGAACTACATAATCCCATTTAAATAAGGAATGATTATGAAAATCTCTTACATTATATTTTTTATTATCTATTGTAATAGTATTATAATACATATTTCATTAAATATTTATATATAAATATTTATTAATTAAAAAATCATTTTTTTAATAGATATTTATATCATACTCGTTTTTTATATTCACATCTTTATTGATATAATAATATATCATATCTTCTTTAATAAAATCTTCATAATCCATTTTTAATATATTTGAGATGAGTAATGGTTGTTTATTTTTTAATCTTTCAATAATTTCCATCATATATATTTTATACATTTTATTAATTTTAAAAATATAAACAAAATGTTCCCATTTGAACCACTCCATAATATGAAAATTCCACCAATTCCATTCTTTATCTGGAAATTGTAATACATATTTCCATTTGAAGCAATCCAATGTATGAAATTTCCACCAACTCCAATCCTTATCTGGAAATTGTAATATATATTCCCATTTGAAGCAATCCAATGTATGAAACCATTCCCAACCCCAATTCTTATTTGGAAATTGCAACACATATTCCCATTTAAACCATTCCATACTATAAAAACAAAACCAATCCCATTTCTTCTCTGGAAATTGAACTACATATTCCCATTTAAATAAGGAATTTTCATGAAAATCTCTTACATTATATTCGTTTCCATCTACAATAATAATATATTTTGAATTCATATATCAATATTTTATATATAAATATTTATTAATTAAAAAATCATTTTTTATAATTTTTTAATTAATGAAACTTTTTAACTTAAAAATTATTTTGAGATTTTTTTATAAAATTCTTTAAAAATTTCTTAAAAGAAATTTTAAAATATATCAATTAAATAATTATTGTAAGTATAATTTATATTTTTAATATTTTTAAATATAAATAAATTTATCCAACAATCAATATCATTCTTAAAATATATTGAATATCTATCAATTTTTTCTATTGAATTTATTATTCCACTTCTACATAAATATTTCCAACACACAATATCATCTTTGAAAAAAATAAGATATTTATCAATACATTCAATAGAATTTAACGAACCACTAAGACATAATTCTCTCCAACACTTTTCATCTTTTTTTATAAACTGAAGGTATTTATTAATTAAACCTCCGGTAAAATTTAACGATCCGCTTTTACATAACCATCTCCAACACCAGATATCATCTTTTATAAACCGAAGGTATTTATTGATTAAACCTTCTTTTGAATTTAGCGACCCGCTTTTACATAAATATCTCCAACAATAAATATCATTTTTTATATATTCAAGATATTCATTGATTATCTCTTTTGAATTTAACGAACCGCTAAGACATAAATATCCCCAACACAATTCATCATTTTTTATATATTTTATATATTTATTTATTTTCTCTTTTGAATTTAACGACCCACTTAAACATAAATATCTCCAACACCATTTATTATTTTTTATATATACTATATATTCATTGATTAATTCAATAGAATTTATCGATCCGCTTTGACATAAATATCTCCAACATTCAACATCATTTTTTATATATTCAATATATTTATTGATTATCTTTTTTATATTTAACGAACCACTTTTACATAAATATCTCCAACATTCCCTATCATCTTTTATAAACTGAAGGTATTTATCAATTTTTTCTATAGAATTTAGCGATCCGCTAAAACATAAATTTCTCCAACATTCAATATCATTTTTTATATATTCAATATATTCATTGATTATTTCTATTGAATTTAACGAACCACTTTCACATAAATATCTCCAACACCAAATATCATCTTTTATAAACTGAAGGTATTTATTAATTATTTCTTTTGAATTTAACGAACCGCTTTTACATAAATATTTCCAATACCAAATATCATCTTTTATATATTCAAGGTATTTATTAATTATCTCTTTTGAATTTAACGAACCACTTTGACATAACAATCTCCAAAATTTTCTATTATTTTTTATAAACCTAAGGTATTTATTAATAATTTCAATCGAATCTAACAATCCGTTCTCACATAATTTTCCCCAAATATCATTACCAAATCTTAAAATATATTTATTTATAAAACAAACCTTAAAATTATTAAGAATAATAATATCCATTATAAAATTTTATATTTTAAAAATTTAAAAATCAATTTTTATTTATAAAATTGATTTTAAGAAATTTTTATAATTTTTTAGTTGATGAAACTTTTTTTAAATTTCTTAGAGGTGTTGATTTATTTCTTTTTTTAATTGTTTTTTTAACTGATTTTTTAGATGGTTTACGTGCACTTTTAACTTTTTTACGGATTGTTATTTTTTTTACACTTTTACGAATAGGTTTTTTAGTAGTATGAATAGGTTTATATTTTTTGTTTAAAATAATACCTTTATCAAACATAACTAATCTAACTTTACAGATACTTAATTTGAATATATCTCTATCTAATGAGGGTTTGGTTGAATAAAATACACATCTTACACATTTACCTCCTTTACAAAATTTAGAACCATTTAATAAAGGTAAAATTTCATCACGTTTTGATGTATAATCTGTATTAGAGAGTTTAGTTGTTGATACCTTATTTGATATTCCATTCTTTAATGAATATACATTCAAATATACACCACTCTTTGTAATTGATGCTCTTGAATACATTATTTTTATTTAAATAAAAATAATACATTTTTATTTTGTTTAAAAAAAATTAAAAAACATTGATTAAATTATCATTTTTATTATATATTTCTTTAATAATTTTATTAAAGAAATATATAAATATAAAGTAATGATATTAGCAAAAAATATCATTAACCAATATTCAAATTCTAATAGAGCAGGTGTTATATTATATGATGTATCCATATCAAAATTTATTTTTGGTATTGATAAAAAAAGTGGTGATATAACTGATTTTGGAGGTGGTTGTAAAAAAACTGAAGATATTATATCTACAGCAAAACGTGAATTATTTGAAGAATCGGGATATTTTATAAATTATAACACATTAAATGAATGTTATTCTATTAATTTCAATAATGTATATATAATATTTCTACCTATCTCTTCTTTTGAATTAAAAAAGAATGAAGAGATAGAAGATATTATTTATGTGGATAATATCGATAGAAATATTATTAATAAAATGTATATTCGTATTAGAAAAGTTTTTGATAATAATAAAAATATTTTAGATCAAGATTTAAAAAATAAAATTACAAAACATTTTTATTTTTTATAAAAAATATTTTAATATTTTTTTCTTTTAAGAAATTTTATAAAATTATATATTCTTGATTTTTTATTTTAATACATACGGGTCTTTTATAAGAATTTCCTAAAGGGGTATTTTCAGTTATATATTCAATATCACAACTATATTTTACATTTTTATTTTTTAATAAATGTGATATAGAAGGTATAATCATTTTCAAATCTATATATCTTTTATCTTTTTCAAAATAAATTATTCCAAAACCTTTTTGATCCAATTCAATCATTATTTTTAAATTCTTCATTTTCTTTTTATTATTTTATTTTTTAGAAACTTTTTTTGTTGATTTTCTACTTTTACGAGATGTTGTTCTTTTAACAGAATTTCTCAATGTTTTCTTAGATGATCTATTTAGCGCTCTTCTCCACATCTCTGTATTGATTTTATTAATCATCTCTATTTTAGATTTATATGTTTTGTATAATCTATTTATGTCATTCACTTCCTCTTTTTTCAAAGTAAAGACATCATTACCTACAATCATAAAATATCTTACAACTTTCAATATTTGTGCAGGTGTTAAATCTTTAGGATCTTTTTGTAATAATCTTTCAATTGATGCAGATTTTTCGGTTTTACCTACTCTTTTAACTCTTTTTGTATTTGTTGTTTTTCTAGAAGTTTTTCTTAAGGCAGATTTTCGTGTAGATTTAACAACCATTATTTTTATATAATTTAAAAATTATTTATATAATTTTTAAATTATTTATATAATTTAAAAATTATTTATATAATTTAAAAATTATTTATATAATTTAAAAATTATTTATATAATTTAAAAATTATATAAATAATTAAAAGTAATGAGGATTTATAATATTTCATGTGATGACATCTCTTTTAAATGTTTAAATAAAAAATATAATATAAAATGTGATGATTATGACTTATGTGATATTAAAGATGAAAATGTAGTATTTGCTGATATATATGTAGATGGAGTAAAGAGATGGTCTGGTTTTGTTCCTGTAAATGTTAAAGGAAATTTAGAATGGGATGGTAAAAATATCTTATATAATGGTAAAGATATTCCATCTTTATATAATAATAAAAATATTTCATTTTATAAAATCCTTGGAATATTTATTATATTTTTAATTATTTTATATTTTATTTTTAAATAAAAAATTATTCTTAAAATATTTTTTATTCTTAAAATATTTTATTAATAAAATATTTTTATTTTTTAGAAATATTTTTTAATGTATATTTATAAATAGAACTACTAAAACCATAACCTAAATATATCCAAGTTCCACCAACACAACCTAAAGAGAGAATAGTGCCTATACCTGAAAAAAATTTAATATACATTCCTTAAAAAATTATAAAATATCTATTTTATAATTTATAAAATCCATTTTTTATAAAAATAAAATTATAAAAATTTTATTTATACATTTGATCCACGAATAATTTCATGGTGTTCATCTTCTGTAAATGTAAATGCATGGATCGTAAATCCTTGTTCTGTATGAAAAACCTGATGGCGTTGTGTTCCATTAGGTTGTATAATTTCACTAAGCAAACCCATAAACCATTGCATCTCTTCTGAAACTTCGCTTCTAGAATCATCAACACCCAAAACTTCACAAATAGTTTCATTATGTTGTTGAGGCATAAAAGACATAACCATTCTTATTCAAATGTTTATATTCCTAATTTTTTATATTTATAAAAATATAAAATTCCATTTTTTTTAATGAAAATATTTTTATTTGTTTGAATTATAATTAAACTTATGATGTTCAGAAGGATGCATACCAATACTATCCAATTTAATCCAATTTTCATAAGTATCCTTCATATCCTTAGGCATAAGTTTCCAAACACCTTTTTGGTATGATACATATTTTTTCCAACGATCAAATTTCAAAACTTCATAATGTTTATTCGAAATATAATTTTTGCTTTCCATTTTCTTAAAAGTGTATATTTATAAAAATACAAAATTCCATTTTTTAATAAATATATATTCATTTTTAAAAATGAAAACATATAAATATAAATAATTTAAAAGTAAATGAGTTTCTGTGTGAGTATAAATGATCTATCTAAAAAAGATATTATAAATATAACATCTCAATTAAAATTCAAAAGTAAAAAAGATGAATATAAAGAACAGGAAATTTATAAAGTTTATTCAATAGATAAAATAAATAAAACTATACAGATACCTATAGGTTTATGGAAAGATATTTATACATCTTTTCCAAATGATATTGAATGTGAATATAAAGAGATTTCTTCTTTTTCACATCCGGTTAAACCTTTAACTATATCAACAGATCCATCAAAAAGAAATAGAGACCAAGATAATGTAATATCTCAATCACTATCAATTCTTAAAAAAGATAATAGTATACTTATGAATATGTATTGTGGTTTTGGAAAAACCTTTACCTCTATATATCTTGCTATTGAATTAAAATTAAAGGTTTTGGTTTTATGTCATTCAGATACTCTTAAAAGACAATGGGTTGAAGCATTTAAACAATTTTCAAATTTAAAAGTATGTATAATTACAGGAGATATATCTATTAAAAAATTAGAGAAATATGATGCTTATATTATCGGTGTTCAAAAATGTTCTACAACAGATGAATCAATATTTAAAGAATTACAGATTGGAACAATTATAATTGATGAATGTCATCTTATAACAATCAATGCTTTTACTAAAGGTTTATTAAAACTTACACCTAGATATTTAATTGGATTGAGTGCTACCCCTGATCGAAAGGATGGATTACATTCACTATTCAAACCTTATTTTAATAAGAATATTATTACAAGATTTGAAAAGAAAAAATTTGAAGTTATTAAATATACAACACCTTATAAACCGATTATAGAATATAAAATGTTATTTGGGAGATTGAGAGTAGATGCACATATGAAACGTAATAGTATAGAGAGTAATGAGAATAGATGGAATTTTATAAAAGAGATTGTATTATCAAATATTAAAAATAATAATATAATAATTTTATGTGAAAGAGTTATACAGATAGAAGGATTATATAATATTTTATATAAAGAATTAGGAGATAATGTTGATACTTTTTATGGAACTAAGAAAAATTATAATAAAGATGCTAAAGTATTGATTGCCGGAATTAAAAAAGCGGGAGTCGGTTTTGATAATCCAAAATTAACAATGATGATATTAGCATCTTATACAGATGATGTCAGACAATTAGAAGGCAGAATTAGAACAACTGATAATACTATATATCATTTAGTTGATAATCACCCTTCTTTTGAAGGTAAATGGAATAAATGTGAGAAATGGTATAAAAAACGAGGTGCAACAATTATTTATAAAGGTTTTAAAATAAATAAAGGAGATAATCAAGAATTACCAAGATTCTCATATTAAAAAAAATGGATTTTATTTTTTAATTATTAATAAAAAATAAAAGATGGTGAATTGTAATTGTTCAAACAAAACATTGATTTTAAATTGGTTAAATAATTGTGATTTTTATTTTTCTAAAGTTAGAACTATTAATAATGAAGAATATACAATAAATATTACTTCAAAAGTTATAGAATTTGAAGAGGATGAAGTTGATACTCGTTCTTTCTCATTTCATATAAATGAGTATTATTTTGCAAAGGCAAATATCAAAACTTTACCTGACAAGTTTGATGATTTATCTCACGTAATTTGGAAATATAGATTTAAAGTAAATATAGATATTTATGAAGATTTATCAGATTTTGGTGCTGAAATAATTCATGAAACAAGATATTAAAATCATTTTTATAATGTTTGATTATTTATTTAATGAATATTGTGAATATAAATTTGAAATAAATATTTATCAGATCTTGACGATAAAAATGATTTTATATTTTTATTTTTATAAAAATAAAAGATATGCAGCAAGATTATTGTTTAAATAAACATTTTATTTTAAGTTGGTTAAATTCTTGTGGTTTTGAATTCAAGAAAATTAGAACTATCAACAATAAAAAATATGAAATAGATATGATATCAAAAGTTATAGAATTTGAGGAATACGAAACTATTACAAAAACTTTCGCATTCTATATAAATGAATATTATTTTTTAAAAGCAGATATTAAAAAATTTCCATTAAAGTTTGAATATTTGATTGATGAACCTTTTGGATATCAATTTGAAATAAATAGAGATGATAATGAAGATTTATCAGATTTCAACGCTGAAATAATTGAAGCAATTAAATTAGATTTTGAATTTTAATTTTAAAAATATAAATATTCTTATAAGAATATTTAAAATATAAATATCATTTATAATTTTGAATAAATATCTCCATATTTGATGGGATAATATACATACCATTCATCTATAATATTTACTATTCTATTAAATACTTTATCAAAATCATCAACATTCAACTCTTCTATATTTTTAGAATAGATATGTGATATATCATTCTCATAAAATATTTGTAAATAACCTGAAAACATATATTCATCATTTTTTTCATTATATTCAATCCATCTATTAAACATTCCTTCTATTCCCGAGATATAAATATATTTACCATTCAATTTACATAATAATATCTTATCATTTTCACTTTGTATTAAACTATATTTATTGAAGAATAATTCGCATATATTATCTATAACTTGTGTCATATTTATTTATTTAAGAATTATTAATTTTAAAATCATTTTTTTATTTTTATAAAATAAAAAATAAAATAAAAATAATGTCATATTCAAAACAACACCTATTAGAATTGTGTAAAGAGAATGGAATATACTGCGATATGGATATGACTATTGATAAGATCAAATCACAACTTAAGAAATATTACCTAATCAAATGCAAAGCAATGGGAATTCAATGTTCATTATCAGATTCAGTAGAGACATTAATCTCTAAAGCACATGGTTTTGTGCCTGCTTTACATAATGATAATATGGTTGGAAGTCTTGTAGTGAAAGCACCTCATTTACAGAAAAAACCCAAATCTTTAAAGAAAAAGAGTTCTTTTAAAAAATATGCAAAAACAATTCCAAGAGCTTCCAGACGTGGTCTATCAATAAAAAATATTGAAAGAGATATTGATGAAGTAGAGTCTGATTCATTAAGAATGATAAGAGAAGCTTTAGGTGGGCCTGTAAAACGTAAATCAAATAAAATAAGTAAACATAAAGATTCATTAGAGATAACAAGAAATAAAATACGTAAACCTAGAAAATCAACAAAGAAACGTGTAGTAAAACCTTCTAAAAAAGAAGAGAAACTTAGTGATTCATTGGAAATGATAAGAAATGCTCTTGTTAAACCTAAAAGAAAATCAACAAAGAAATCAACAAAGAAACGTGTAATAAAACCCACCAAAAAAGAAGAAGAGAAACTTAGTGATTCATTGGAGATGATAAGAAATGCTCTTGCTAAACGCGGTGAAGTCAAACCTAAAAGAAAATCAACAAAGAAAGCAACTAAAAAATCAACAAATAAACGTGTAGGTAGACCTGCTAAAAAATCAACACGTAAAAGTGTTAAAAAAGCAACAAAGAAATCAACAAAGAAACGTGTAGGTAGACCCGCTAAAAAATCATCTACTAAAAAATCATCTACTAAAAAAGTTATAAAAAAGAGATTACATTAAATATTTTTATATAAAAATTATAAAAATATTTTTATATAAAAATTATAAAAATATTTTTATATAAAAAATTATAAAATATTTTATAATTTTTTTATTTTTTAAATATTCAATAAATATTTTAAAATAAAAATGAATATTAAAATTTAAAATTTATATTTATTATAAATTTATAGAACATATGCAAAAAATAAAAACATTTTGTTTATTAGATAGAGTTAGCGATTCGTTAAATACAAGAAATGAAATAAATATTAGAAATCATGAAACTATGAATAAAAATATATTGATATGGGATGTGAATAGATCTTTATTAATAAAAGCAGGAATAAAATATAAATATTATGATATAACATTTAAAAATGTGGTATGCTATTACAATGAATATATAAAAGAGACAAATAAAAATCCACTTTTTAATTTTGATGATATAATAATTGATGAGATTAATAATAGTTTAATAAATTTAGAGATTATATTGACTGCTGAAATTTTATAATAAAATTGTGTTTTATTTTAATATTATTATCTAATAAAATTATTATATCACTATCTTTGATTACTGAAGTATATATTTCATTATCTTTGTAATGAAATGAGTAATGAATAATTTTTGAAATGGGTAGAGTTATTCTATCAATATCATTTTCAATCAATACAATTATTGGATTTTCTATTGAATATTTTTTAATAACTTTTTTAATATATTTATCAATTTTACAAGTCCCTCCAATAATTCCTATTTTCATTAATTTTATAAATATTTTATTTTAAAAAATATAAAAATATTTTTTTTAAATTTCTTTTAAGAAATTTAAAAACCTTTTTTAAAATATAAAAATGATATTGTTATTATAACTATAAATATCAAAATAAGAATAATTATTTTATTTATATTTTTAACTTTATTAGGATCTTGTATATAGATATCATTTAATCTTTTAAAACCTTCATAACCTTCTCCAAAATTGATATCATTTAAATCTATATTTACAGGATCATTGTCTCTATGAAATCTACATTTTCCATAAATTTTAGATTGTTCACAATTTTTAATTATTTTATAATCTGAAGAAATATTTTCTCTTGTAGGCATAATATTATAACCCCATTTTCTATTAGGGTATATCTCATTCATTATTCTTTAAAATAATTTTTAAAAAATGGATTTTTTAATTTTTATAATTATTATATTTATGAGAAGATGGTTGATATTGCAAAATTATTCGACGATACTTTTAATAAAATTGTTAATTCTCTTCCAGTATCAAATATAACAAAAATAACAGAACGTGAACGTTCTTTTGATATTAGTAATAACAACAATAAATATACATTTTACATAACAAGGATTCGTTATTGGGTAGTTATCTTGGTATTTAAAAATAATATACAAATTTCATCAATTTCATATAATCATAAACATTATAAATATGTTTATAGTGTTGAAATGTTTTGTGATATTTATAATTTTATATCTATAATGGTTAATTAAAAATCTATAAAAATTTTTAATTGAATAAATAAAATAATTTAAAAAAAATGGATTTTTTAAATTATGAATTATTATAATTTAACAAATAGAAAATGGAAAATACAAAACAATTGATTATTAATGGTAATTTAGAATGTTTTCTTAAAAATATCAAAATTGATAAAGATATAGTTTATTTCACTTTATCTACATCAGGACTTGAAGAAATAATTATTCCATTTAATATAAAAGATGTTGATGTATTATTATTTCCTGATCCTGAATATCATTATATGGAATGGGAAAGAGATAATAATGGAAATTATATAAGAGATATGAATATATGCATATCTCAAGGTAAATTTAAACGTGTAAAATTTAATTTATATATTATAGCAAAAGAACCATATGAACAATATTATTATTCTTTTGCAAGAGAATTAATATTATATCATAAATTAAAATTTATGCATAATTTATGTAAAGATTTATAAAAATTATATTTATATATAATTTTATAAAACAATTTTATTATTTTTATATTCTTTATTTTCAAATTCTATATCATTATTATTAAAATCATTAAAATCATTATTAAAATGTAATAATGATGATAATATTGGATATCCACAAGGATTTATACATACTCTTGTTTGATTAAATACTTTATCAGCAGAAGAATGTGTATGTCCACATACCCATAATTTTATATTTGTAAATTCAAATAAAATATCTAAACCACTTGCAAATGCAGAATTAGTATCAATAACTTTACCTAAATATTTTTTATTAATCAATTTATAAGTTGGTAAATGGTGTGTTATAATAATAATATCTTTATCTTTTGGAATACTTCTTATCTCTTCACATAACCATTCAAAATGGTTAGTAAATATATTATGTGTGTCATTCAAACTCAAAAGATTATTACCTTTTTTAATTTTTCTATAATCATTTATAAAATTACGAACATAAGATCTATAAACTTTTTCATGTGATTTTCTTGACCATAGCGTACAACCTAAAATAATTGTATTTTCATTTTCTATTTTATCACATTGTAAAAAGAATATATTTTCATATTTTTCAAATTCTTTATATAAAAAACCATCTACCTCTTCAATATCGTTGTTATAATATTCATGATTACCTGTTATAACAAATATTTTTTCAAAATTTTCAGAACACCAATTCATAAATGTCCAATATATATCTTCTTTTGGATTACCTATATCACCTGCCAAAATTAAATATTGTGCATTTACTTCAATGATCTTTGTAAAATATTTATGAATATTATCAACATTTTTATAAAATTCTAAATGAATGTCTGAAGATATTTGATAAGACATTTTATTAATTTATTTTTTATTTTAAAATTTTCAATTTTATATTTGAAAATATAAAATTGAAAAATAAAAATTTAAAAAATATTTTTGAGAATATGATTTCAATAAATGAAATTATAATTTTGATTTTATCTTTTATAATATTTTTAATTTTAATTATACCTTTTATAATTTTCTTTATAATTTTTATTATTAAGATTTTAAATATTTTGAAATGAAAAATTTTCTAAAGAAAATTTTTAAAAAGAAAATTTTAACGGATATTATAAATATATAAAACATCATTTATATTTATACCTTTTCTTTCATAAACTTTTTTGATAAATAATTTATCACATTCTTTTTCTTTTAAGGGAAGGTCTTTTATACATTCTTCTAAAAGATAATATTTCATACATAAACCTGCAAAATCATAAGTATAACCAATTATTTCATTATTTTTAATTTTAATCATTTTACAATTACACCATTCATTTTTCTCAATATTTGACTTATTAATATTTGAATGTGATAAATATTGTGATTGAACTAATATTCTATTTTGATAAGATATATCATCATCGTCTTGAAAAAAGATAATGTCATCTCTTTCAAAAATAAAATTTGTAATAATATTAAATAAATGTTCAAATTGAGATTTTTTATTTTGTGAATAAAATACTTTAAAAACTTTATCACCAAAATCAATTTCACCAATCTCTGAAGAATATGATATTATAACTTTTGAAGAATATGTTATATTTTTTAAATTGTTCAACAATATATTTTTTCTATATTCATTTAAATGCGATGCTATAAATGTATATATCATTCCTCTTATTTTATATAAAAATATTCTAAAGAATATATTTAAAAAAAAATGGATTTTTATGATTTTAAAAATAATAATTTTTAGTTATAGTTTGAATACTATAAACATGTATGTTCGTGAATCACTCATTTTTATTGTGATTTTCACGATAATCACAATGATCTCTGCATCGATTTTTATCGATGATTTTGAACTTTTTGCACAATCTTTTGTGTTATCTCCAGTTATTGCGATACTGATGACACTTTTCAACTTGAATGTCTGTTTGATTTTCACAATGTTGATTATGATTGTGTTTTTCCATTGAAAAAAAATATTTATAAAAATATATTTGTAAATATATTTGTATAAAATTCTTTATAAGAATTTTATAATTTCCAAATATAAAATAATGTATGATTTATTTATTTTTAGAAGAGATTTTAGAAAAAACGATAATCTTGCTTTAAATCAAACAACAAATCAAGTCATACCTATATTTATATTTGATCCAAAACAAATAAATACAAAAACAAATTATTTTTCATCTGCTTCTTTTGAATTTTTAAAATCATCTCTACTCTCACTTAAAAAAGAGATACCTGAATTATCATTTCATTTAGGAAAACCTGTTGATGTTATCTCTAAAATTGTTAAAGGAAATAATATAGATAAAATATATTTCAATGCAGATTTTAGTGAATATTCAAAAGAAAGAGATAATTTGATTAAGAATAAGTTTGGCAATAAAGTTATTATAAATGAAAATGATTTATATTTACCAACTCCTAAAAAAATATATAAAAAGTTTGGTTCATTCCATATTGCTTCAATGAAATTAAATGTTCCTAAACCTTATACAAAAAATATAAAATTCAAAGGAATAAAATCAACATATAATTTCAATATACAAAAAGATAAATATATTTATCCATATGAAGCGACACGTAAACAAGCATTAAAATTATTAAAATCAGCGAAAATGTATAAACAAGAAGGTATTAGAGATTCAACATATCTATCTCCTTATATAAAATATGGGTTAATATCAATCCGTGAAGCATATTATGCACATTCAAATAATATATTCCGTAAACAATTATATTGGAGAAGTTATTATTTTAATATTTCAAGGGAGGTATGTCAAGGATATTTACCTAAAGATTATTGTGATCCAAGATATAAAAAAATAAAATTTATATCAGGAAAAGATTTAAAAAATAAATGGGAATTATTATGGAATAAAGGTCAAACCGGTTTTCCATTAGTTGACGCTGCTATTCAAGAATTAAAACAAACAGGATTTATGCATAATAGATGTAGATTGATAGTCGCTTGTTTCTCTATTAAAATATTAAAGATAGATCCTTTAGATATAAAGTATGGAGGCATAAATACATTAGCGAGAATGTTAGTAGATTGTTGTTATGCAAATAATACTGGAAATTGGTTATGGGTATTAGGTGTATGGGATTATGCTGGTAAACGTTTTGGTAAAGGATTATCAGGTAGAATGTTTGATCCTTATGATTTTAAAAAGATAGATCCGAAAGCAGAATATATAAAGAAATGGTTGCCTAAATTTAAAAATGTAGATATTAAAAAAATAGCGAGATGGGATAAATATTATTCTACCTCAATTCATCCAAAACCTATAGTTGATTATTTTAAAGAAAAAGAAAAATGGATCGATATGACAAAAAATTTAGCATAAAAATGATTTTATATTTTTAAATATAAAATATTGAAAGAATGGATGAAGATATTAAAATATTTGAGAAATTAATAGAGACAGAAAATTTATCATACACAGAATTTATAAAAATTAAAAAAAAATATAAGATTGGAAATGATGATATAATATCTTATATTTCACTAAATGTAATTAATAAAAATATTGCTTCTAAATTTATGAGTAAAATTTCAATAATTAAAGGGATTATTAATGGAGAATATGATCAAGTAATATCTTTACAAATGTTTATTGATTATATTGAAAACTTTAAAAAATATATTAAATATATAACAATTACAGAAAAATATTATGTAAATAGTAAAGATAATGTTGTATTAATTAAAATAAAATTTACAACAAAATATTCAATATCACATTTCTCATCTAGAAATTATTTTGATGAAATAAAATCAAAATTTTAAAAAATGATTTTATATTTTAAAATATAAAATATTGAAAGAATGGATGAAAAAGATATTGATAGACGTATTATCAATAAAGATAGAATAAAATGGGGAAAAATTATTCATAGAAATTTTTTCAATAATGAGTTATTTAATAAATATAGAAAATATATTTTAGAATATAATCTTTCTACAAAAGATATCAATTATTGTATTGTGAACTATGATATAAATCTTATTGATAATTATAAGAATATTATCCCTTCTCTTGATTGGGAAAAAATAATTAAAAGTGAATTATTTACTAAAGAGTTATTTTATAAATTCTCTGAAGAGATTATAAATTATGAAAATTATAATATTTGTAATAATTTTAGTTTATTATCTAGAATGAAATGGTTTGATATAGAATTAATTATAAAATATTGTGATAAAGATTTGAATTGGTATCATATTTTTGATAATAAAATAATTACAATTGATATTATAAACTCAAATATTGAATTTAAAAAGAGATTATATTTTTAAAATATAAAATATTAAGAAAGTGATGTCTGAAGAGTTCATTGATAAAACAATTTTTGAAAAAAAAAATAAAATCAGAAGAATTAACATACACAGAATTTGAAAAATTAAAAGAAGAATATGAGATTGAAGATGATGAGGTTCTTTATTATATTTCAAAGAATGAAATTAATAAAGACATTGCTTTTGAATTCATGAATGATGAAGATTTAATAAATGAAATTGCAGATGGAACTTATGATTCTGATTTAACTATAGAAATGTTTGAAAAATATTCTGATATATTCTTTACATTCGTTAAAGATATAACAATGTTTGAAAAATATCGTTTATTAGAAGGAGATAGAATAATATTTATTAGAATAAAATTTAAAACAAAACATAAAATAGTATTTTATTCTAATAAAGAGCAATTTGAAATATTATTTTTAAAATATAAAAATACAGAAATATAAAAATGATTTTATATTTCTAAATATAAAATTTATAAAATAATGGAATATAAATGGAGTGATGTTTATGAAAATCCTGATAATTATCTATTTGATAAGTTAATTAGATTGGATGATTTAAATTTAGAAAAATTTAAGAAGTTGGTTAAAATTTATGAAATTGCAGATGATGATATGTTATGGACTGATATTATAGATATAAATCCTAAAATTGTATCTAAACAATTTATTAAATACTTCAAAGATAAAAAATTAGATTGGCATAGATTATTTAAAGATAATTTTATTGATAAAGATTTTTTTATAAAGAATATTTCTTTTTTTAAGGAATACTCAGACTTAATGGAATATGCTTCAATGAAAAAATGGTTTGATATAGAAATGATTAATAAATATATGAGTGAATATTTAAGTTGGGGACATATATTTTTTGACGGAAGAATTGATATAGAATATCTTCAAAATAATCCAAAGTTTACCAAAAAGATATTAGAGTTTGATGATATTTATCAAAATTTATCTTATATTAAAAATATAACAATACCTTTTATCTTATCATTTGGAGAAGATAAACTAGTATTATTTGATTGGGAATATATATTACGTAATTCTAATTATATACAATCATTTAAATATTTAAAACATGTAAAACAATTTGAATATCATAATAAAAATAATATTAGTTGTAATGATTTAATGAAATTACCACATGAATTTGTAGTATATATGTTTGTGCATGGTATTTTTGAAATGATGGAACATAAAGATTTTTATAAATTTTTGGTTGTCTAATAATTTATTTTAAAAATTGATTTTATATTTTAAAAAATATAAAATATAAAAAGATGGATTGGGAGAGTGTTTTTAAGAATCCCAAAGAATATAATTTCGAGAAAATTATAAGTGAAAATGATATGACTTTAGAAATTTTTAATAAACTCTGTGATATTTATTCACATAATTTTGATAATAGTAAAGATTGTAAAATGTTATGGAGTAATTTACTTAAAAATAAAAAGATTGATCATAATAAATTTCTTAATGAATATATGAATGGTATGTTTTATAATATTATAGATAAGGATATGTATTTAGAACATCAATATATTCTGAGAAATGATATATATGACATTTCTTCTAGGGAATGGTTTGATATCGATTTAATTAAAAAATGTATGTATAGTAATTTAGATTGGAAATCAATATTTTTAAACAAAAAAGTCGATATAAATTCTTTTAATATAGAAACATTTATAGAATTATATTATGTATATAAAGAAAATAGAATGAAAGGATTTTCATTATTTACTTTATCATATATACATAATATTACAATAGATTTTATATTATCTTTCGGGGAAGAGAATTTAAATAATTGGGATTGGGATTATATCTTAGATATTGATAATAAAAATAGTTTTATTATAATCAAGGATTTTGAAAAACTTCCCAAAAAAACATTGATTTATATATTACAATATTTTAGAAAATCACGAGATGAAATTATTATGGAATATAATATGGATATTAATCCATTTAATTAAAAATGATTTTATATTTTAAAATATAAAATTTTAAAAAGATGGAATATAAATGGACTGATATATATAAAAATCCAGAAAATTATGATCTATTAACAATTCTTCAAAATAAAAAAATAAATATTACAAAATTTAAAAGACTTATTAAAGTATATAAAATAGGTGATTCTGATAAATTATGGTATAATATTTATAAAATCAATCCAACACTTGTAAATACAAGATTTATGGAATTATTTATAGATAAAATAAAATGTTGGGATGATATTATAAAAGATAATAAATATTTTGATAAAAAATTTTTCTTGACATATTCATTTGAGAATGAAAAAATCATCTATTGTGCATCTTCAAGAAAATGGTTTGATATAGAAATGATTAAAAAATATATGTATAATTATAAATTAAATTGGAAAAGTATTTTTATAAGAGAAGAGATGGATAAGGATTTTATATTTTTTAATAGAACATTGATTTTTGAAATGTTTAAATTATATGAAAATACAAAAAAATTAGGTTTTAATTTTAAAAAATTATCTTATATCAATAATATAAAAATAGATTTTATTTTATCTTTTGGTAAAGAAAATTTATATAAATGGGATTGGGATCATATATTATTATCATCATATAATCTTAATAGTGAATTTAGTAGATTTAAAGAACCAAATAATTATATAATATTTGACGATTTAAAAGAATTACCAAAATCGTTCTTAATTGAAAAAATGTTAGAATTATTATTATATTGTCATAATATATAAATTATCTTTTAAAAAAATGGATTTTTTTATTTTAAAAATAAAGAATATTATTATTTTCCAAAAGATGGATAAAGAAGTTAGTATCAGACATGATTTTGAAAGAAATTTGAGTAAAGGTTTTGAAACATTCGGTGATATATGCAGAATCTTGCAGTTTTGTTTTGGTTTTATTTATTATACAGGTGGCCAAATTATTTCAGATGGTCAAATTAAACAAAAATTATTTATTAGGAAAGATGGTTTTAAATATAGATTTGTTATTAGTTATATTTTTGATATTTACAAACCTGCTTCAAATTATCAAAGTGTATGTATAGATTATTGTTTTGGTTTTGAACAAATAAAAAGAGTATTTCTAACTTTTAAGATTGATAAAATTAAAGATTTGTGTAAACGTATCAATGACAATTATGATGAATATAATAAATAAATATTTTTATATAAAAATATTTTAAAATATAAAATATTCTAATAATTAAAAAATCCATTTTTTATTTTATAAAATATTTATATTAAGAATTTTTATTAAGAGAATTTTATAGAAACTATGGATAGTATTTTTAAGTGGAGTAAAGTTTTTAAAAATCCTGAAGAATATTCAATAAAGGATTTAATTAAAAGAAAGGATTTATCGGTTTCACATCTAAAGAAACTTATTGAATTATATTCAATAACAGATGACGATATGTTATGGGAATATATTTGTGATAATACTTATATTATTAGTTCTAAATTTATTCAAGAATTTAAATATAAAAAGTTAAATTGGAAAAGAATTATACTTATGAAGAAATTCTTTACTAAAGAGATATTTTTAGAACATGAAGATATATTAATTAAATATCTCTATCTTATTACAAGAAAGAGATGGTTTGATATTGAAATGATTGAAAAATATATGCATAATAATTATTTAGATTGGAACTATATATTCAAACATGGAAAAGTGGATGTTGAATATTTAACAGATAATATTGATGTTGTTAAAGATATGATGAAAAGATATTGTCAAGGTTGTAGAATTGGTTTTAATTTTAGAACATTATCATGTCTTAAAAATATTACAATTCCGTTTATTTTATTATTTGGTGATGAAAATTTAAGAAAATGGGATTGGGGTTATATTATGAGAACTTCATATAATGTTAATACTAAAAAATATTATCATATTATAAATAAGAATAAAAATATTAACCCTGAAGAGTTTGAAAAACTTCCTAAAGATTTTTTAATCAAAATGTTTTTCAAGCATTATACTTTTTTTATTAAAATGGGTTGGCATTAAAAAAATTATAAAATTTTTTTAATTTCAAAATTTTATAATTTTTTTATTTTATAATTTTTTTATTTTATAATTTTTTTATTTTTTAAATTTTTTTATATTTTTATATAAAAATAAAATTGAATTTATATTTTATAAAATATAAAATATATAAAAATTATAGAACTATGACAATTCCTCAAAATTTTAAATGGAGTGATGTTTTTAAAAATCCTATGAAATATTCAATAAATGATTTGATTAAAAGAAGAGATCTATCTGTTTCACATTTAAAGAAACTTTTTGAAGTTTATGAAATAATAGATGAAACCGAAATTTTGAATAAAATTATAACATTAAATCCTTATATTATTAGTAAAAAGTTTTTAGAAGAGTTTATAGATAAAATAGATGTAGATTCATGGATTATAATTATTAAAAAGAAAGTTTTTGATAAAGATTTTTTCTTAAAACATTCAATAAAATTTGAAGAATATATTCTTCTTATATCAGGAGAATGTGAATGGTTTGATATTGAATTTATTGAAAAGTATATGTATACTCATTTATTAGAATGGGTTATTATATTTGAATCTGGTAAAATGAACGTTGAATACATTTTACAAAATAAAGATAAAGTTAAAAAATTAATGAAATTAAGTGAAGAAACAAAATATGAACATCCAACATTGGGTTTTGGTTTTTTTGAATTATCATATATTAAAAATATAAATATTCCTTTTATTCTATCTTTTGGTGAAGATAATTTAGATAAGTGGATATGGACTACTATAATATTTCATTCTGTATGTGATAAAAGATTAAAAGAATATGAAGATTGTTATATAACTAATAATATAACATTTGAAGATTTATGTGAATTACCTAAAGAATTTTTAGTTAAATTATTTATAGATAGAATTTTTATTGATGATAGTAATTTTTATTAAAATATTTTAATAAATTTTTCTTAATAGAAAAATTTCAAAAATAAAATTTCTCAAAAGAAATTTTTATAAAAAATATTTCTCAAAAAAATTGTAATAGATATTTTATAATTGATTGTGGTAATGCATTAGCAGAAGGTCTTCTATCTTCAAAATAACCTTTACCTTCTTCAAAAACTTTTTGTGGAATTCTTATAGATGCTGTTCTATCACCAATACCAAAAGTAAAATTATTATAATGTGATGTCTCTTCAATACCTGTCAATCTTTTTTCATTTCCTTCTCCATAAAATTCAAGAAAAGAATCTGGTTCTTTCTTAGATATTTTATATATAATTTCATTTATATAAGAGATATCTTCTCTTGTTTTTTTAGAAGAAATATTTGTATGTAAACCGCTACTGGGTTGTGAAATAAAAGGTTTAGGATCAAAAGAAATATAATATCCATACATTTCTGCAGTTTTTTGAAGAATATATCTACTTACAATTAAATCATATATTGCTTTAACACCTTCACCAAATATTTGATATTCCCATTGACCGAAACCAACTTCTTGATTTGTTCCAACAATATTTATACCTGCAATAATACAAGCTTTCAAATGTGAATCTGAAATTTCTCTACCAAAACCTTTACCTACACTACAATATTCACCTTTTTGATTTATATCATTTGTATTATCTCTGATAACACAAATATAATATTCTTGTTCAAAACCTAATTGTATTTCTAAATCTTTAATTTTATCAACATTTTCAATATCAATATTACATAAAACAATTTCTCCATTTTCAAAAAATGGAGATTTATATTGTCTATTAGGTTTTAAAATAACTTCACTATTTTTCACTGATCTTTGAAATGTAGAACTTCCATCATAATTCCAATCAGTTATAATATCATCTCTTTTGATTTTCATTCGTAAATTATTTTTTCCATCTAACCAAATATATTCAAATATCATTATATTTATAACTTTAAATATTTAAAGTTTATATAAAATATTTCTCAAAGAAAAATATTTCGAAAAATAAAATATAAAAACTTTTTCAAAAAATATAAAAAAAATATTTCGAAAATAAAAATATAAAAAATATTTCGAAAATAAAAATATAAAAAATATTTCGAAAATAAAAATATAAAAAATATTTCGAAAATAAAAAATTTCTAAAGAAATTTTTAAATTATAAAATTATCTTTATAAGATGTATTAAATCTTTGTTTATTCCATTCTCTATATTCTTCACAACCAAATTTCCAATTACCAAATGCTTTTTCTGGATCTTTACCTTTATAATAATATACACAATCTTCTAAACCATTTGATTGTGTTCTTTGATTTATAATCATACAGGTATAATCACCTGTTAAAGTATCCATCAAATCATTAAAATTTTGTTTACTACCACAAGCACCACCAAAATTTTTATATAATTTTTCACGTTGATCTGTATTTGGTTCTCTAAATAGAGCGATATAAGAGACTGCTGTTCTAAGAGCGGGTGGGAAATCAATAGCGTATTGAGTTCCAATCATAACTAAGTTTGCTCCGTGTTGTGAACTATTCTTAAAAATAGTATTCATCAATTCACTTTTGAAAATTTTTGGATCAGTTGCTACGTCATCAAGAATTATTACACTTCCATTTCTATAATCTTTTTTTCCATATTCATCTCCCCATTTACCACCATATTCACCTGTCAACTCTTTTTGTCTAATAACTGCTTCTTTTAATTCTGATTCAGAATAATGATTCGTAACGAAAATATCTCCCATAATTCTTTTAAATCTATTATAAGAAGTCTCTGAACCGAAAAAACCTCTACCTACAGGATATTTATGTTTATTATAATATAACATATTCTCTATAAAAGAAGATTTACCGCTTCCGGGTTTCCCAATAATCATCCAAGTGCTTGAAATTGGAATAATCTGTGGATTAAATTCTTTTATATTTACATATTCTCTTTTATCATCTTTACCCATTATTTAAAAAATGTAATATATTTAATATCACATTTTTTTTAAATATTTTATTTAAAAATTTCTTTATAGAAATTTTAAGAATATTCTTCAATTATAAGTTTGTCCCATAAATTAAATCTTGCACGAAATTGTGAATATTTTCTTTTATTTCCTTGATACATTCCGCTATCAAAAAATATTGAACCATTCTTAATACAATTAATAAAAAAATTATAATTTATTCTTTCACCGATTAACATTTTATTATAATATCCATTTTCATCTTTATCAAATATTATAAAACCCAGATTATTAAATTTATTTTCAACTTTTTTCTTGAGATATTTATGATCCCAATATTGTAAAATTATATATTTTTCTTTTTTAAATAATTCAGGTAAATATATATTTCTTTTATCTTTTGTATTTGAATATATGATATATAAATTATTTAAATCATCTGTTGTTAAAATTGTTCCATTATAATTCCATTTATCATATTTAGGTATACATTTTCCAGACCAAGAATATCTTTCTTTTTTAATATTATAATTTCCAAAAAATTTCATAAAATCATCTCTATCAATATTTATTTTAATATTATTAAATTTTTTCATAAATTTATCTTGATTAAATAAATATCCTGTCGAAACCCAATCACCAAATGATATTTTATCAGATCTTTTTTTTATTTCAAAACCTTTATAATCTGGTTCATTTTTACAATTTACTTTTATGTTTAAAAGTTTTTCAATAAAATGCCCTTCTGAACCACAATGTGTTCTGTTTTTAATGTTAAAATAATTATTTTTAATATTTGTTTTATATAATTCTTTTAGTTCTTGTAGAATTTCTATTCGTTTCATAATTTAAAAATTATAATAAAAATTATATAACGAAATTTTAAATTTCATTTTTTTTAAGAATATTTTCAATATATTTTGAAATATGAAATGCAAAATCGCATGCTACGGCATTACCTATCTGTATTATTTGATCTTTATTACTTCCACATAATATATAATTGTCTGGAAATGTTTGAATTCTTTTTAATTCTAAAATTGTTAATCTTCTTATTTTTGTATCGCTATATTTTACTAAAGCGTCATAACCATCTTTCCAATATCTTGCAGGAATTGTATATGAAGGTTTATCCATTTTTAAAAATTGTGCCCCAAAACCATTATTTTTATTTTTCATTCTCTCCTTTTTTCTATTAATACCCTCTATTGCTCTTTCACTTAAAAAGTATTTTTTATCAACTTCCTCTTCTTTAAGTAATATATTTGAAACATTCTTCCTATCTTTTTTATTTTTAATTATAGGTTCAATTTCTTTTGGTATTATATTTAAATCTTTTCTAATTCCTATAATTATAACTCTTCTTCTATTTTGTGGAACTCCAAAATCACTTGCATATAATTTATTTATACAACAATTATAGTTTTCAGATAATTTTGAGATAATTATATCAATAACTTTTTCATTATTTTCTGTTTTCATTGATAAAATTCCCATAACATTTTCCATAATAAATATTTTAGGTTTAAAATATTCAATATATTTATAAAATTCCATAAATAAAGAATTTCTTGGATCTTTTTTATCTCTTTTACCCGCCATACTAAATCCTTGACAAGGGGGCCCACCTACAATTATATCAATATCAACATTTTTATTATATAAAGAATGTAATAATTTTGATAACTCTGAAGGATGAAATTCTCTTAAATCTTTACATAAAGATAGATGTTTATTATTTGCTTTATAACTTTCAATCGCTTTATCCCAAATATCAATACCACAAATTATATTAAATGTTTGTTTTAAACCTTGTGTCATACCACCACAACCGCAAAATAAATCTAATACATTCATTTTATTATTATATAAAGATTTATATTTATGTATTAAACATTCATTTTTATTTAAAATTTCTATAAAGAAATTTTTAAACTTTACCTGTGGTTTTTGAATATGGTATCAATGGTGGTTTTATTTTCATTAACCATTCTTCAAAATCTGAAGATCTATGTGTAATTGTTCTTCCATTGTTTAAATGAATGATCCATCTCTTATTATTAAATTTATCAAAACCATCAAAATACGCTTTAACAATTATAACTTCATCCATTATTTTATTTTTCAAATGTTTTAAATTTCTTAAAATAAAATTTTCTTAAAAGAAAATTTTATAAAGCATATTTTATATTTTCATATATTAATACTACTTCAATATCATCAATTAAACCATTTTTATAACATATTTCAATGAATTCTTCATTAATAATATCATCTGTATAATCTAATAAATCTATATCTATATCAATATTTCCATGTTTTAATAACTCTTTAAAAACATTCAAATCGATCCATTCATTCATATATATATAATGGAATGGAATAGTATATCCCTCTTGTAAAAGAAATAATACAAAATTAAAATCTGTAAATAATTCCTCTTCTAATTGATCTAAATAATCTATAATTAAACCTTTTTGTATCAAACATTTCATTTCAAATAATGATAAATTTAAAGGTTTATCATTGCTATAACTTATAACAATTGAATATAAAATATAAATATCTTTATTCAATAAATATTCAAGAAATTCATAATTTATCTCTTGTAATTGAATATTTTCCATAATTTCTCCAAATTGAGAAATCTTTGGAGTATTGAAAATTATTTGATTTATGATTGTTTCATAATTCATTTTATATTTTTTTATAATATTTAAAAATAATTTTCCATTTTTATTTTTAGAAAAATTCTTTTAAGAATTTTTCTTTAAAAAATTTTCTAAAGAAAATTTATAATATTTATAATTAATAAGATGTATGGAAGTTTGAATGATTGTTATGCTTATAAAAATAGTGTTAAAAGTAAAAAAAGAGATGATTTACATACTACATATTATTCAAATAAATTAGATTTAACAACTTTAAGAAAAGGTTATTCAGTATTTCCAGATATGTCAGGAACCGATGTAATGTATACCGCTAATTATTTAAAAGATGAATGGAGAGATAAAGAGAGAAATTATATAATAGATGTAGAGAGATTACAACACCCAAATCATTTCTCAAGATATGGTTATGCTCGTGGAGAAAATGGATATAGAGTTGGTTTTATTCCAGGAAAATATAATTTACCTAGTGAATGTATCAAAGATCCTGAGGGTATGGCGCCTGCAATTTATTATGAAAAGTATCCTTAAAAAATTTCTTAAAAGAAATTTTATTTATAAAAATTTTATAATATATAAATTTATAATGAATATTTAGTAAATATATATTTTAAAGAAAATTTTCTTAAAAGAAATTTTTTAAAGAAAATTTTAATATAAAAATTTTATAAAATTTTTATAAGGTAGGTATACACAAAAAATTGAAAAGTTAAGATTATAACTTTTAATAAATAAAGATGTCGAAAGGTAAGATTCTTGATCCGATTACCCATATGCTAAAGCGTCCTGATATGTATATTGGGAACGTTAAAACTTATGAATCAAATGAATGGGTATGTAATGATAATGATAAAAACGTAATATTACAACGTGATATGTTGTATAACAATGGGATTAAGAGTATTATTCGTGAAATAGGATCGAACATTATCGATAATAAATGGCGTAGTGATAAAGATAATAATAAAATGACAAAAATAGAGATACATGTATCTACTGAAGAACAAAAAATTACATTTATTAACGATGGAAATGTTATTCCTGTTCAAAAATTCTCATATGAAAAATTAGACCCAAAAACAAATACTAAATATGAAGAGATGTTATATCCTTCTCAGGTCTTTTTTGGAGAGATGAGAAGTGGAACCAATTACGACGATACAGAAGAACGTAAAACATCTGGTCGAAACGGAGTTGGTGCAAAACTTACTAATGTTTATTCTAAATTCTTTAGGGTATATCAAGCAGATGGTAAGAAATCCTTTGAACAGACATACCAGAATAACGCTCGCGTAAAGAATGAACCTCTAATTAAAATTTGTAAACGAAAATTTACAGAAATTTCGTTTATTCCTGATTATCAATATTTTGATTATTCATTCGATCAAAACTTGATTGATATTATCAGATATTATGCATATGAAATAAGTTGTATGACTAAACTTCCTGTTATTTTTAAATTAGATAAAGAGATATTAAAAATACATATTAAAAATTTAACAGATTTTGCTAAACTTCATTATACTTCTAAGAATATTTTACATATTACAAATAAAGATGGAGATGAAGCGGTGCTTTTAGAGATTATGCAAGAAACAGAGGATTACGAGAGAGATAATATTTCACACTCTAGTTTTATTAATGGAATACAAACAAAGAATGGGGGTTATCATTGCAATGGTTGGCGCGATGCAATTATAAGACCTATTCTGTCTTCTTATAATAAAACTCATAAGGTTAAAGCTTCTGCAAAGAACTTATATCCGTATTTTATTCTTTTTGTGAGATGCGAAACGGATAAACCTTCTTTCACATCGCAAACTAAAGATCAGCTCGCCAAAACTGATTCTTTAGTATTCACAAAACCTAGCACAGAACAAATAAATAAAGTTATGAAATGGGATTTTGTGAATAGTCTTCAATCAAAACTTGAAGACAGGGTTACTAATTCACTATCTAAAGATATCCAGACAGGCAGAGTGTTAATGGGTGATAAACTCAAAGATGCCGGATGGGCAGGTAGAAAACGAACCAAAGAAATGGGTGAAAATGAACCTATACTTTTAATTACAGAAGGAATGTCTGCAAAAGGTTTTGCAGAAACAGGTATTCCTGCTATTGAAAATGGGCATAATATTTTCGGTGCTTATGCAATCAAAGGTAAATTTATAAATGTTAAAGGAATGAAAAAAATGAATGCATTGAAACATAAAGAGGTTAAAGCTTTAATGAAAGTATTAGGTTTAGAATTTGATATTGATTATTCTATTCCAGAGAATAGAGAAAAATTACGTTATCGTAGTGTATGTTTCTTAACAGATGCAGACGATGACGGCATCCATATCCGCGGTTTGCTACTAAACTTTTTTTATGAATATTTCAAAAGTCTAATGAATATTGGTTATGCAAGTATAATTAGTATGTCTACACCTATTGTTAAATGTAAAGTCGGTAAAGATATTAAATTATTTTATTCAAATACCGATTATATAAAATTCGCTAAAAATAATAAAGTAAGTAATGTTGAATATTTTAAAGGATTAGCAGCTATTGATGTTCCTGATCAGAAGAAATTTTTCAAATCTATGAAACTTTTAAATTATACTCTTGAAGGAGATGAAGATCAATATATGAATTTAGGATTTAATTCTAAAGATTCAGATCTCCGAAAAGAATGGATTAAAAGAGAAGTAGATGGAGATTTCCAATATGAAGGAGATATATCTGTTTCTGAATTTATTGATCAACAATTAGTTATATATCATAAAGAATCTATTAATCGTGCGATTCCAAGTATTTTTGATGGATTTAAAGAATCACATAGAAAGATTTATTATGGTATAAATATTAATAAAATATTTACTCCAGAAAAAGTTTCTCAAGTTGGTGGTAGTATTCAAAAGAATCCTGGATACCATCACGGAGAAGCAAGTCTATATTTAGCAATTATTCAACAAGCAAAAGGTTATGTTGGAACAAACAATATAGCATTTTTAAAGAATGCTGGTAATTATGGAACACGTAATATAAATGAAGCGGGTGCACCCCGATACATTAAGACGTGTTTAGAACCAATTTTTAACGATGTTTTTATTAAGGCAGATGAACTTCTATATAAACATAGATATGAAGATGGCGAAGAAGCAGAATGGGAATACTATTTTCCTATTATTCCTACTATATTAATAAATGGAACAGAGGGAATTGCTTGTGCGTGGTCTACTACAATACCAAATTATAATGTAATTGATATAATAAATTATCTTAGAAATTGGATAAATAAAAAAGAAGAAAATATTAAATTGGTTCCTTATTATAGAAATTATAAAGGTGAGATTGAATTGAATAAAAATGGAGATGGTTGGACTTCAAAGGGAATTTTAAAAGAAATTCTAGAAAAAAAAGAGAAAGGTTGGTGGAGTATATCTGAACTACCTATTGGTATGAGTGGTAGTAAATGTAAAAAATTACTTGAAAAATTTGTTGAAGACAAATATCTAGTTGATATTAAAGAGGAACATCCTGATGGAAATAGTATTTTATTTAAAATTAAACCATCAAGAACTTTTATTCCTGATATTGATACTAAAGGTAATTTTACATTTCTAAAAGGCAAACATTCTTTTACCAACATGGTGTGTTTAGATAGTAATGGTAATCCTAAACGATACTCTTCTCCGGAGAGTATCATCGAGGAATGGGCGCCACGTCGACTGGAGCTTTATTCTTCGAGAAAAGAAGCACAACTTTTGCGTCTGATCAACAAAAAAGTTGTTGCTTCGGGCAAGATGAAATTTATTTCTCTTGTTTTAGATGGTTCTTTAGATATTAAAACTTTAACTGAAGAGGAATTAGAGAACTATCTTGTAAATAACAATTTTGAGCGGGTTGATGGGAAGTTTGATTATCTATTAAATATTCAAATGAGAATGATGACTATAACTAAAATAGAGAGTTTGAAAAAAGAAATTCAAGAATTAATTGAAACTATTCAAATAATTAAAAATACAACTCCAGAAAAGATGTGGTTGTCAGAACTTGATAATTTAGAGAAAAGTTATTATAGATATATCAAACAACGTGTTGAGGGTTAATTAAATTATAAAAAAAAATATTTTTATATTTTATAATATAAAAATTGAAATTTTAAAAATATAAATATTTATAAAATATAAATATGCAAAATGAATGTATGAATAGAATTATAAATGAAAGTGAATATTATAAAATTTATAGAAGAACAAATTATTTTATGAATGAACAATATATAATTGATCTTAAAATGTTTTATGGAAATATCTTTACTGAAAATTTTATATTGAACAATTTAAAAAATTGTAATTTAAAATGGAATTTTTTATTTGAAAGAGAAGAATTTAAAAAATTTTTAAATGAAATATTTTTAATCAAATTAATTATAAATAATATAAATTTCTTTTATTTAAAAATATTTATTGAAAAAAAAATTTTGAATATTTCTTTTATTGAAAAATATATTGAATTGCTTGATTTAAAAATATTGAGTAATACTTGTTGTTCTATGGATATAGATATGTATAATTTATTATATAAAATTAAACAAAAAATATATAATAAATCAGATTTATTCTTCTTTAAAAAAATAATATATAATTCTATTTCAAGAAGTGAAAAATTAAAATGGGATTTTATAATATATAATTTAGATTATGAATGGGATTGGTATAATATTATATATTTAAATAAAAATGTTATGATACCTCCTATTATTTTAAATTATTTAAATGGAAAATATATACAAAACAAATTTTATAAACTATATCCTCACGAACAAAGGAAAATTATGACTATTATAATTGAGAAATGGTTAAATAAAACATTATATGTATTCAATAGATATTCAATAAATGTTTATTGACAAAATATTTATTGAATATTCATTGACAAATTATAAAAATATTTATTGTCAAAATATTTTTGAAAACAACTTTTTTCTAAAAGTATAAAATGAAGGATTAATCAATGAATACTCATTTAAAATATACTTTTAGAAAAATTATAATATTTTTAGAGAAATATTAGTGAAAAATACTAATTACACATTTTTTAAGTTGAATTTATATAATCTCATTGAAAATAAACTTTTACTATTTTTGAAAAATATCCAAAATTTCACATTTTTTCGAAAAGTTCGTGTGTATGTATACATGACATTTCGAAATTTTTCCAAAATTTTGGATATTTTTTTCAAAAAGTTTTTGAGATTTTTCAAAAAGATTTTTGAGATTTTTCAAAAAGATTTTTGAGATTTTTCAAAAAGATTTTTGAAAAATTGAAGATAATTTTTATAAATATATATTCATATTATTTATATAAAAGAAATTATAAAATAATATGAATGATATTTATTATAAAAATATAATTTTGAAAAAAGATTATTATAAAAAATGTAAACCTATATTAAAATGGGTTGGTGGTAAAACACAGATTATGGAAGATATTATAAGTAAATTTCCTGAACAGATGGATAATTATTATGAATTATTTATAGGTGGTGGTAGTGTTTTAATAGAATTATTGAAAAAAATCAAAGAGAAAAAAATTAAAATAAATAAAAAAATATATGCATTTGATATAAATAACCATTTGATAAATCTGTATAAACATATACAGAATAACAAAGTTGAATTATATAAAGAGGTAATATCTCTTAAAGAACAATATAATTCTTTGAAAGATTCAAATGAGAATTCTTTGAAAGATTCAAATGAGGATTCTTTGAAAGATTCAAAGAATTATATCAATAGGAATCCTAAAAATTTAGAAGAAGGAATGGTATGTAAAGAGAGTTTTTATTATTATATTAGAAATGAGTATAATAAAATAGAAGAAAATAGTATTAAAAAAAGTGCTTATTTTCTCTTTTTAAATAAAGTATGTTTTAGAGGAATTTATAGAGTTGGTAAAAACAATAGATTTAATGTTCCTTATGGACATTATTCTAATACACCAAATATTATTGATAAAGTCAATTTATATAGTCTATCTAAACTTTTTAAAGATGTTATATTTGAGTGTCAAGATTGTATGAATGTATTTGAAAGAATAAGTGAAAAAGATTTTGTATATTTAGATCCACCATATTACCCAATAAATAAATCTTTTGTAGGTTATTCTTTATCATTTGAAAATGAAGATTTTCATAAATTATTTTTTGAGAAAGTTAGAGAATTAAAATGTAAATTTGTTATGAGCAATAGCAATTCTCAAGACGTTTATGATATATTCTCAAAATATATTATATATGAAGTAATTGCAAAACGAAGTATCAATTCTAAAAAACCACAATCAAAAACTACAGAATTAATAATTCAAAATTATTAATTCTGTTGTGATAATTCAAAATTATTAATTCAAAAATATAATTATTTGAAAAATCAAATAATTTTAAAATTGAAAATATTTTTATGCTTATAATATTTTATAAAATATTATAAATGTTAAAATTATGTAAATTAATGAATAGGGGTATGGGCGGAGGTAAAAATACTAATTATAATGGATTATTATTTGAAAATATCACAAATATCTGTGATTTTTCAATTGTGAAAGAGAGAAAAATGTATATAGAGATTTGTTTAGAAAATAAAAATAACTATTCATTTATAAAATTAAAAAATAGAAAAAGATTGACTACTTTTATGAAATCTAAAAATTATTTAAATACAACAATTGTTCCTGCATCAGGATGTTGTGTTCCTGACGAATGTTATATAGATCTAAATAAAAAGAATTTATTTATTATAGAGAAAAAATTTCAAAAACAATCAGGTTCTGTTGATGAAAAATTACAGACCGCTGTTTTTAAAAAACAACATTTCAAAAAATTATATCCAAATTTCAATATTCATTATATTTATTGTCTATGTAGATGGTTTAAACAAGATAAATATCTATCTGTATTTGAATATTTACAAGAGAATAATATTCCTGTATATTTTTATGAAAATGATAAAGATTATAAAAATAAAATTATACAATATATTTTATCAAATACTTTTTAATAAAATTTTTATATCAATAAAAATTTCTTTAAAGATTTTTTTTATAAGAAATTTTATTTAAATAAAATTTTTATTCTTCCTCAGAAATATCTATTTCAACATTATCAAAATTATAACCTCTATTATTCATTTCATCGATCAATTCATTAGCAATTTCATTTGCTTTTGCAGATTTCTGTTCATATGAAATATTATGAAAATTCTTACGATAAATATACCATTTTTCATCTTTCAAAAAAATCTTTCTAAGATTTTCATAACTTGTAAAATATGTATCCATCAACTTTTCAATTGTTTCTTCAATTTCATCAGGTATATACATAGACACATATTCACTCCAATATAAAAACGAATAATACCATTCTAAATCATCTGATGTAATATCATCAATATTCTTTCTATAAATATTTTCAAGTTTTTGAAGATTATTCATATTCTTTTATAACAACTTTTAAATTAATATATTTTTAAATTTATTTTTTCAATTTTTAAAAATTTCTTTAAAGAAATTTTATTAAGAAAGTTTTAATAATCTGGATTATATCCATAAATTGATTGAACACTTATTCCTTTTTCTCTTGCATATCTACGTAATTCTGAAATAGATAATAATTTTGGTGCCGGAGGTGCGACAGGAATATTTGTTTCATTATTGTTTGAAGCATTTGTTGAAATATTTTCTGATTTAATAAGTTCAAATCTGTTTCTAGTAAGAAATGAAAAACCTACAGGAATAAAGTTTATAATAACTCTAACTTTAGGAGCATTTGTATAAAATACATTTGAAGATTGAGTCAAAACTCTGATACAATCTTCTTCTTCTTCTCTATAAATTTTTCTATCGCTATACTCTTTTTTATACTCTTTTATATAAGATTGTGCTAAACTATCAATAATAAGTTTTGCTTCCTCTTTTGATTTAGTAAAAGAATGTTCTTCACCATCTACTTTTATTAAATATAAGATGTCATCATTCATCATAACTTCAGGTGTAATGGAATACATCTTATTTTTAGTAAATATAATTTTTAAATTAAATTTTCTTAAAGAAAATTTAAATAGTTCCATAATAAATATCTGTTATATTTTTTATTAAATGAATAGGTTGGTGTATTCCATCTGTAAGAATAGTTCCTAAAGGAATTCCATAACCATCATCTCCTATATATTTATTTGAAGAATGTGGTGCTACATTCACTCCATTTATTATTAACGGAATCTCTGTATTATTATGGAAATATATATAAGTCATACCACCTAATGCAGATTTATAAATAGATTGTGCTCCTATCTTTCTTGTTTTTAAAGAATAACCAATCTCGGTATCTTTATTTATTTCTAAATTCTTGAGATATAATATCCATTCATTTTTAAGTAAAATATAAACATTATAACAACCTTTATCTATATATATTGATGTATTTGGTTGAATAATCTCTCCATTTATTTTTATCTCTACATTCAATCCATTTCTTATTGAATGTTCACCTGTTCTTAAAAATGAAGGTATAAATTTATTTGTTCCTTCTATTTTAAATGTTAATAAAAATGCTATAATCAATAACAAAACTAAGAAAATTATCATAAAACCTATAACTCTATCAATCATTATTTTTATTTTATAAAAATATTTTTATAAAAGTAATTTTCTAATCAATAACAAAACTAAGAAAAATATCATAAAACCTATAACTCTATCAATCATTATTTTTATTTTAAAAATTGATTTTTTATTTTAAGAAATTAAGAGATAGTATAAGTGGAAAGTATCATAATATGGAATTTTTTATTGAGAAATATGCAGATAAAAAACATATATCTTTTTGGTGTAAACAAATATGTGATAACTCTAAAGAGTTATCAAGGAAATGGATTGAAGTATTTATAGATAAATATTATTCAAAATTTGATATAGATGATTGGTCATATTTATGTAGACATTTTATCAATGCTGAAACATTGATTGATAAATATATTGAATACTTTAAAAATAATATAGATTCTTGGTTATATTTATGTATGTATGATATTATCAATACTGAGGAAATGGTTGATAAGTATATTCATTTTTTCAAAGATGATATTGAATGTTGGAGATGGTTATGTTCAAAAGTAATCAATACTGAAGAATTGATCGATAAATATCTTGAATACTTCAAGAATAATATTGAATGTTGGAGAATTTTATGTTCAAAAGTAATCAATACTGAAAGAATGCTTGATAAGTATATTAAATATTTTAAAAATGATATTGAATGTTGGAACATATTATGTATTAATGAAGTAATCAATACTGAAGAATTGATCGATAAATATCTTGAATACTTCAAGAATAATATTGAATGTTGGAGAATTTTATGTGAAAAAGTAATCATTAATGTAGAATTGATAGATAAATATTCTCATATTTTTATAAATGATATTTAATATTATATCTTGAAATATTTTTTAAAATATTTCAATACAATTTTATTTTATTATAAAAAGTAATGTCATACTTTGCGACCGGAACCGCTATTTTTATAATTTTGGGATTATTGATGTTAATGATCTCAACAATTATAGATTTTGTTTTAGTAGATGAAGATGGAGGAAATGGCGATAGTTATAAAGCAGCCGCTATTATTCAAATAATCGCAATTATATTATTTATTGTTGCTGGCGCTTTTGCAGTAATTACCGCTACAGCATTTTTAGGAAAATGGGCAGATAATTATATGGAAGATAGTCAAACATCCGCTAAAATGAAAGCAGTTATAAATAAAGGTAAAGGTATGATTCCTCAAGGAAATGCTCAAGGAAATGCTCAAGGAAATCAGAATGGCGGTGGTGCATTAGATAAAATAAGTCAAGCAGCGGATTTAGTAAATAATGTATCTTCTGTAGGTTCTTCACTATCTTCTTCATCAGGTGAATATATAACTCCATCAAACTCTGTAAATGTTGTTACATCAGCACTTGAAGATTTTGCATAATAAAATTTTCTTTTAAGAAAATTTTATAATTTTTTTATTTTAGAAAAATTTCTTTAGAAATTTTTTATTTTAGAAAAATTTCTTTAGAAATTTTTTATTTTATAATTTTTATTTTATTCCTTCGGTATTTTATATTTTTTATTTTAGAAAATTTTTTATTTTATATTTTTTATTTTTTAAAAAATATATAAATATTATAATAAATTTTAAATAATGAGTTTTTCAAAATTTTTAGTTAAAAAAAAAGAATCAAAACCTCAAAATTTACAAATGGGATTTTGGAATTTCAATAAAAAAAAAGAGGAAGGAAGTGTATTTCATGAAAATATTAAAGAAGATATAAATTTAGAAGATGTAAATATTTTAAAAATAGATAAAATGATAATTGAAAAGTTTAACAATCATGAACCTTTAAATAAATTATATGATGAATTGAATTTTTATTTAAAAACTATTGAAGACAATGAAATTGTTGATATCATTTTTATCAAAAATCATATAAATATATTAAAAGATACAATTATTGATATTGAAAATAATTTTAGTTTGATATTATATAAGATACAATCTCATAAAATATTAGAAGAATATAAAAAAGTTATAGATAATCCACCAAAGAAAGATTTTCTAAGAGATAATACTCGTGAAATAAATATTTATAATAAATTGAAACATAGATTAGAATTAAGATATTTAAGTATTGCAAGAAAATATATTGATATTAAAAAAATTATACAAAACACATATGATGTTGAATGTGAAATATGTGGTAATATTCTTGAATATAATGAATGTAATGAATGTGGTAATATAAATATAACAATAAATGATAGTCCTTCTTTTAAAGATATTGAAAGAATCAATATCAATAAAAAATATGAATATAGTAGAAGAAATCATTTCATTGATGCAATCAATAGATATCAAGGAAAACAAAATAAGAAAATTCCTGATAAAGTTTATGAAATTATTCGTATGGAGATTAAAAATAATAAAATAGAATTATGTAATTTAACAAAAGATAATGTTTATAATTTTTTAAGTGATCATAATTTATCTTCACATTATGAAAATATAAATTTGATATATAGTGTAATTACCGGTAAAAAATTAAAAGATATTTCCAAATATGAAGATAAATTATTGAAATTATTTGAATATCAAAATAAAATAAATATTGATGATGAAAGGGTTAATGGGTTAAATGTTAATTTTATTCTTTATAAATTATTATTAATTGTTGGCGTTGATTGTAAAAGAGAAGATTTCTATTTCTTAAAAACAAAAGAGAAACAAGATGAACACGAAGATAAATGGGAAGAGATGGTTGTTATTCTTAAAGAGAAATACCCAGATATTATGTGGTTTTAAAAAAATCTTTAGATTTTTTTAATTACATCTTCTATTTTTAAGAGGTTTTACACATACACAATTGCATTCACAATCATTTTGTAAAGCTTTAACAAAAGATATGTGATGTCTATGTTTACCGGTAACCATTTCATTAGTGTCTCTTACATAACTAAAACCATCTACATATGAGACATATCTTTCATTATTGACTACAGCGACACCTAAACGAGCACCTTGTTTGGGTTGTTTAGTATATAAATTACTTAACTCCATTATTATTTATATTATTTTTATAAAAATAATATTCTTTATTTAAAAAATTAAACAATACTAAAAACGAATTTTCCATCGATTTTTTCAACATTGATTTTATTGTAAAGTTTTACAGGAAGTCTAATATAACCAGTTTTATTTTCAAACTGATTAAAATAATCATTTGTTGCTATATAAGGTTTATCATGATTAGCAAACTTATTATTTAGATAACCAATAAGTTCATTTTCATTTTCAAATACTAAAAAAATTGAAACCGAAGGATAAAAAAACAACATAACAACAAACCCATTATCCTTATTATAGATATGATCAAACATCTCATATAAATTAGTTAATCGACGCATTTCTATTAAATTTCTAAAATCTTATATTTTTAAAATTGTAAAATCAAATTTATTTTAACAAAGATTTAAATAAATTTATTTTATTTAAATAACACTAAAAATTATATTTGCATTGTTAATTTCTTCACTATATGTTATGTTGATTTGATTAAAAGTATTTTCCGGAATCATAAAATCTTTTGTTGCTATAGTTATAACATTATTTTTTATATCCGCTCCTCTATAATATCTATTAAGATAATTAACAAGATTATATATATCATCAAATAAAAGATAGTTAGTTTCTTTAGTTATATATTCTTTATTAAAATGATATTCAAAATCTAAATCTTCTATTTCAACAGCAATAATTCCATCATTTTTATTATGGATATGATTTAATAATTCAGTTAATGACAAATATTTCATTTATTTTTAAAATAAGAATATTTTAAAATATAAAATCAATTTTATAGCAAATAAATATATTTATATTTATTATAAATATAATTTAATAATTGAGTATTTTCATTTTATATTATTTTTATAAAAATAATATTCTTTAATTAAAAAATTAAATAACACTAAAAACTCTTTTTCCATTTTCGTGTTTAACTCTGATTCTGTTAAAAAGTTCTATAGGAACTCTAAGAGTACTATTAGAAGAATTAATTTCATGAAAATAAGAATTCATTCCATTCTTTTCTTTATATTCACCATTATCATTTTTAACGAAATAATTATTTAGATAATAAATAAAATCACTCTCACTTTCAAATAAATATATTGTTGGTGCACTATTAAAACCATGGACTATTGAAGAACAATAAAAACTACCATCTTTATTATAATATAATTCAATCATGACTTTATCACCTAAAATTCTCATTCTATCAAACTCTTAAAATAATTATTTTTTAAAAATAAAAATCAATTTTTATATCAGTTTTAATTCTTTATACATTTCTTTATTTTAAAATAAAAAAATATAAATAAAATTTCTTAAAAGAAATTTTTAAAATATAAAATAAAAAAAATAAAAATATTTTTTTATGACATAGAAGATATTGTGAGGATTGAACTCACATTGGTATACCCCTACTGGGAATCGAACCCAGATCATTCGTGTATAAGACGAACGCTCTACCATTAAGCTATAAGGGCTTTCATAAGAACAATCGTCAAATATCTTCTATATTTTAATTACCTTCCCTTTCGAGAAGGCATTATTCATTGAATGAATAATGCATCACCGCTGGTGGGAATTGAACCCACTTCTATTGCCTTTCAGCGGTTTGTAGATATATATAATAAAATAATTATACATACCATTATAACACACATTCCCAGAACAAAATTGTTTATTGCTTTAGTTCTTTCATTTATTTTTATATAAAAATAAACAAAATATCCAGATACACCACGGGGAGGTAGCAATTGGTATCCATTTGACAGAGGTGGGATTCGAACCCACGAAGCATATGCAATCGATCTTAAGTCGATCCCCTTTGACCGCTCGGGAACTCTGCCTTTTAATGTAGAATTTTCTTTCAGATACACCAAATATATATATGGTATTCTACTAGTATCTTATACACCCTTATTTCCTTTATTGAAATAAAGGTTATATTTCAATTAGTTATTTCAATATAATTGAAATATCCAGTCTGCACCACGAGGAGGCGAAATATTTTACAGACCATAGCATCCCTTGCGGGGTTCGAACCCGCGACCTACTGATTAGAAGTCAGTTGTTCTTCCGACTGAACTAAAGGGACTTTTTTTACCTTCTCCTAAGAGAAGGCACTATAGATTAATCTATAGTGCTTATCATTTCATATAAATATTTATTTAAATTATATACCGGAATATATAATCTATAAATATTCATTAAAAATAACAAACAATGTATTACTTTTAGTTTCATCTATTCTCTACGAATACTTACTTACGATATACACCACGAGAAGGTAATAATACAAGTATATCATTTTACCTCCGGCGGGTTTCGATCCCGCTACCACCGGATTAAAAGTCCGGCGCTCTTCCAATTGAGCTACGAAGGCGTTTTGTTCCCAAAGGTTTTACCCTAAGGGTCTTATCCTTAAGGATAAGACCTAAACTTCTATTTTATCTATTGATAGATAAAATAAAAGAAAAGATTTGTATATTCCATTAAAATATAAAAATAATATATCAAAAAATATATTGTTTTTATATTTGTCAAGAATAGACGAAAATCAATAATTTTTAAAACTCAAAAATCCATTTTTTTTTAATACAACTTTTTAAGAGAAAAAATATTTTATATATAAAATATTTTTTCTCTTAAAATATTTTTATAAACGAACATATAAAATCTTTAAATTTTATATAATAATGAAATCACAATTTATAGATTCAAAGGGTAAATTAAGGGGTATAAATTATTCAAAAATCAGTATAATTACAGAACCGAAAGAACCTATAATAGGATTAAATGTTGGAAATGTTATTTATGGAGAATTGAATGACGCTTTAGAATTTATAAAAGAGAATAATTATAAAATTTTATCTCAAGACGGAGATGAATATATAAGAGGTTTATATATACTTTTAAATAAAGAAGAGGTATTTATACCTCTTAAAAAAAGTGAACCTTTAGAAAATGTTAAATTTGAAGTATTTAAACAAGATCCAATATCTTATGAAAAAAGTAAATTAGAAGAATATCGTGAAGCGAAAAAAATCGCTGAAAATTTAAAAATGTATGCTATATATTTATTTAAAGAAAAAGGTGATTTAGATTTTGTTATAAAACCAAAACATAAATATACTTATAGTAAAGTTTATAGTATGAATGATGGTTTTATAGAAAATGGAAAAATAATTGTTAAAACAGAAGAAATGAAAAATAGACTTATTAAATTTATTGAAACTAAATTATTGAATGATAGTAAATTTACAAATATTTCATTAAAAGAGAATGATCAATATTATCTATTCAATTCATTTGATAAAGGCGAGTGGTTTATATTTAATAATATTGATGATATTAAAAGATGGAGAACAGAAACCTCAAGAATTGAAAATATAAATAAGATTGAATATTATCCCAATAATACAAGATATGAACCTTATTTTTTAAGAAATATTAAATTCAATAATGGTAATTTAATTATGGTTCAAAATACAGACGATTTAATAAAAGCTTATAAAATATGTAAAGAATGGAATAAAAATAGAGTAAATATAGGTTTCTCAGATTTAACATTAACAGATTTATCTGATTCAGATATAGATAAAGAGTTAGATAATTATGTAGTATATAATGATAATGGAGATGAAGTTATGAGTTCAAATAAAAAAGAGATAGAGATTATAGAATATTATAATGGTGGTTATGGAGCGATTCTTCATTTTGATAAAAAATAAAAAATTATTAAATTTTTTATTGAAATATTTTTTATAAAAAATATTTATAAATTATATATTTTTTTTAATTTTTTAATAGCAAGAATAGCGGGTAAATTAAAATTATTTTTTTCATTTACTTCATCAATACTTACCCATTCATAAGATATAACTTCATCACCTAAAATTATATCATTTTCATCAATATTATGAACAGAGATAAATGTTGAATAAGTAGTTTTATGTGCATTAACATTTATATAATATAAAGTATGTAAATGTTTTGTATTCATAATAATACCTATTTCTTCTTTAACCTCTCTAAATAATGCTTGAAGTTTATTTTCATTAGTCTTTATTTTTCCTTTAGGAAAACCTTTTCTTCTACAACAGATGGGATAACTATTTTCATAGATTGTAAAACATTCCCATCTATTTAAATTATAACGAAGTAATAGAAGTTGACTTCTATGTTGCGTATCGTTATGTCGTTTATTTAAAGATTGAAAGTTAGTCATTTCTATATACATATATAAATATATGTTCACAATATATACATGTATATATACAAAAAGATGTATATAATCATATTTTTTAAAATAAAAATTCAATTTTTATTTATATATACTTCAAACATTTTATTATAAACATCTACCTATTATTTTCACATTATTATCGTCTATGAATAGTAATACAGAATTGAATGCTCTTTTATCAATATTTCCATTTTTATCTTTTAAAATCTTTGAAAGAAATTTAGTTAACAAATGTGGAAAATTTTTAGCAACAAACAAAATATCATTTAAATTTTTAACATTTTCTTTTAAAAATCTTTTATAATATCTTTCGCCAATATATTTTATATTTCTTAAATCGTTTTTATCTAAATCCTTTTTAATTTCATTATACATTCCTGCGCCATAACCTTTTCTAAAACATTCATAAGAACTACCTTTTCTCAATTTAGAAACATTATTTTCTTTTTTTCCACACCACACCCTATCTTTTTCTATACATTCATCTCTCTTAAACATTATTTTTATTTTTCTTAAAATAAAAATTCTTTTAAGAAAAATATTTATCTTAAAGAATTTTTATTTTTCTTTTAAGAAAAATATCTTTTAAGAATATATTTAAAAATTACTGAACATTTTTAACAAAAGCGACTACACCTTTAACAGCAGCTTTTATAATGGTTGCTACAACTTTTATAACATTGTCTTCATCCATTATTTTTATAAAAATATTTTTATTAAGAAAATTCATAAAAAAATACAACAATAATAATTATACTGATAATATAATTTTCCATTTTATTAATAATTTAAAAAATTTATAAAATATTTTTCATTTTTAAATAAAAGAAGATAAAGCATTATATACATCTGGGAAATATTCTTTATTATTTATTCTTGTTTTAAGCATAATAATATCTTTATTTTCTTGAATTATATTGGTGAATGTTTTATAATCTTGTTCTATTTTTTTTAGATTTCTTCCTGTCATAATAACTTCTCCACTTGAAAAAATAATAAATTTATTAACTTTATCATCTTCAATCTCTATTGTTTTAATTTGAACATTATCTAACGATAATTCGTTAGATAATAAAGTATATTCTTTATATTTTAATGTTTTGATATCATCATTTTTCATAACTACCGTCGCATTTATATTACACATTGGATCAAAATATGCAAAATATTTATCTGTATTAAATACTCTCTTAATCTTATTTCTATCAACCATAAAACCGATACTAAGTCCCAAATTAATCATTGATGGAATCAATGAAAATTTAATATTTTTACTCTCTTTATCTGTGAATACATAATCTCTACCTTCTTTTAATTTTGAAAATAAAATTTTGATAGAATTGAATGTATCTTCAAAACTTTTACAACCTGAAAGTTTTATTTTATTTTTAAATATCATCATATGAATTTTAACTTTACCACCTAAACCCATATATATAGATACTTGATTTAAGAAATGTCTAATAAATACTCTACTATTTTCATTACAAACTATACCTTCTTTATTTTTTTTATTTTTCTTTTTTATATTTATCCCTTTAACTATTCCTTCACATTCCATATTAAAAATATCTCCTTTATTGACTTCTAAGTTTTTAATATCTATATTATTCTTTTTTTTTGTATAAGTTATATTTTCAGGAACTTGAATCTCTACATTATCAAAAATCTCTTTCTTATTGAAATCCACATTACAATCGACAATAATAACCATTGTAGTAATATTCATATTTTCTAAAGAAAAATTCTTTGGAAAATATTTTTAGAAATCTATAAAAGATTTTATAATTTTATAAAATTATAAAATTATTTTCATTTTTTATATTTTCAAATTATTTTTTATAATTCAAAAATGAAAAATATAGATTCAAAGATAATAAAGATAAATGTAATATTTGAAATGTTTTCTCTTTCATTTTATATATTCTCAAAATATTTATAATTATAAAAATGAAAAATCATTTTTTAAATATTAAAATATTCAAAATAATGTGTGGAATTATATTTTATAAAGATGATGAAACTCTAGATATTTATTCTTTATTGAATGAGATTTCTCATAGAGGCCCTGATCATTCTTCTTATACAAAAGTAAATGATTATGTATTAGGACATACTCGTTTAAGTATCAATGGAGTTGAAAGTGGTTCACAACCTATTCGTAATGAAATAGCAAATACAATTTTATCAGTAAACGGAGAGATTTATAATCATACCTCTTTAGAAGAGAAATGGGGTAAAAATTTTACTGGAAGCGATTGTGATGTTCTATCTTATATATCAAATCCTAACCAACTTAAAGATATTAAAGGAATGTTCGCTTTTGTTCTATATAATGTTGAAAATGGAGATTATTTAATTACTAGAGATAGATTTGGTATTATACCTTTATATTATGGTTATTCTTCTTCTGGGAAGATAATGATCGCTTCAGAATTAAAAGTATTTCCTAAAGATTATAATATTAAAATATTCCCTCCTGGAGAATATTTAACAAATAAACTAACTATTCCTAGAAAATATACTTGTAAAATTGATTATTTTAATGAATTATATACAGACGAAAAACAATTATTCAAAGAGATATATACAAAATTATATAATTCAGTCAAATCTCATTTAATGTCAGAAGTAGAATATGGAGTATTACTATCTGGAGGTTTAGATAGCACAATTATATTATCTCTTGTTGTAGAGATTTATAAAGAATTGAATATTCCTATAAATAATCTAAAAACATTTTCTATAGGTATGAAAGTTAAAGGAGAAAACGTATCTAAAGATGTTGTAATTGCAGAAAAAGTCGCTCAAGATTTGGGAACAGATCATACAACTTTTTACTTTACACCTGAAGAAGGAATAAAATCATTAGATAAAGTTATTTACCATATAGAGACCTATGATACTACAACAATAAGAGCATCTACACCAATGTTTTTATTAGGTAAAAAAATAAAAGAAAAATATCCATCAGTTAAAGTTGTTTTATCTGGTGAAGGTGCAGATGAATTATTTGCTGGTTATTTATATTTTAAGAAAGCACCCAATGCTATAGAATTATTCAATGAGGTAAATGATAAAGTTTATAATCTTCATTATTATGATTGTTTAAGAGCGAATAAGAGTATGATGGCGAATGGAATTGAGGTTAGAGTTCCATTTCTTGATACAGATTTTGCAGAATTCGCTCTATCAATAAATCCAATTCATAAAGAATGTAATAACTCTATTGAAAAAAGAATATTACGTGAGACATTTAAAGATATAATTCCAGATTATGTCTATACAAGACAGAAAGACCAATTCTCTGATGCAGTATCTGGAATCAATGGAGTATCTTGGATAGATTCTGTTAAAGATTATGCAGATAAAATAAAATTCAATATAGAACATCCATTCAATAAACCAAGAACACAAGAAGAGAGATTATATAGAGAAATTTATTTGAAATTCTTTGATTATGGAACGCTACAATTAACTCCTTGGGGTTTTTCAAGTGCTTGTTCAACACCAAGAGTTGAGAAATGGTGTAAGAGTTTAATAAATGATCCGAGTGGTAGAGTTTTAGAACATTATATTTGAAATATTTTATAAAAATTTCTTAAAAGAAATTTTATATTTTTTATTTTATAGTTTAAAAATTTCTAAAGAAATTTTATTTTATATTTTAAAAATTTCTTTATGATTTTTATTTTATAATTTAAAAATTTCTTTATAATTTTTATTTTATAATTTTTATTTTAAAAATTTCTTTATAGAAATTTTTTAATTATCGGGAGTTATAGGTGTTGATAAAATTGTTTTAACTTTTTCTAAAACATCTTTAAATTCTTCTTCTGTGAATAATGGATTTCTAAAGTTTTCAAATAGAAGGTGATGTTTTTTAGATAGTTCATACCATTCCTCTACATCTTTACTAAATACTTTTTCATATTTTTCTTCTGCTAATCTCAAAGAGATTTCGTTATTTAAAACATTCCAACACTGACTTACACTTACAACTCCATAATTAATCAATGATGTAATATCTTCTAAGAACATACATTTTATTTTATTCATATGTTTATCTGTAAGTCTTGGAATATATTCTTTTGTATTTTCAAGAAAATCAATGATATTCATTCCCTCTTCAAAAATTTTCCACATCTCTGTAGCAATTTTACAATTTACTTTTCCATCTTTTGCAATATTTTGCAACATATCTTTATTCCATGTATCTATTAAATCATTATTACTTAGGATCATTTCTTTTTTATAGGGAGGGGTATTAGGTTGAATTTTTTGTGTAAACATTTGTATTAAATCATTTACTGAAATATCTTGTGTCATATATTGTTCAACATTTCCTTCAAGATTTATTTTTTGATAATCACTATTCTGCGAGACATGTTGCATCTTATTTAAAAATTTTTAAATTTTTAAATAAATTTTTAAATTTTTAAATTTTTAAATAAATTTATTATAAGAAGAATCTCTAAAAAAATCAACTAAAAAAATAAGTAAAAAAACAATAAATCGTAAAAGAATTTGTAAAAAAATATAAGAAAAACATTTTATAAAATAATGAGCGAGGATCCTAAAGCATTTTGGGGTAGTAGTTATTGGAGAATGATACATTCATCTGCAGTTGTTTATAAACCAACACCAGAAAATGCAAAGGCATTTAAAGCAATGATGTGGAGTTTGACAAAATTACTTCCATGTGATGTATGTAAAATAAATTTAACAAAGAAGTTAACAATATTCCCTCCTGATCAATATTTAGGAAGTAATGAAGATTTATTTTTATGGACATATATAATACACGACCTTGTCAATAAACATGTTTCTAAATATCACCCTGATAGACCTAAAGTATCTCCCTGTTATGATGAAATTAAAAAATTATATTTTGATAATTTAGGAAAAGATTGTAGTGATTGTAAAGTTAAAAAATAAAAAATTCTTTAAAGAATTTTTATAAAAAATTTAAAAACAATCACTATCTATATCATAATCTATTTTAATATTTCCTTTATCATAATCCGTTACGCGGTGTTCAAAAAAGTTTGTTTTATTTGGTAAAGAGATTAAAAGCATCCAAGGGAATGGATTATCAACATTATAAATTTTAGAATAACCTAAAGAAGATACTAAAACATCACATGTGCATCTCACATATGTAATCATATCTTGTGAATTTATACCTATCAATTCAACCTGTAAAGCATTTTTAATAAATTCTTCAATAATATTCATAGCATCTTTAACTATTTCATAGACTTTTTCTTGAGGTAAAATATTATATTGTGAAGAATATTGTGAAGACAATAAATGATATAACGCTACACCAAATTTGGTATGAAGTGATTCATCTCGTGCGATCCATTCATTCGCTTGACATAAACCATTCATAATATTTTGTCTCTTTAACCAATATATAGCACAGAATGCTCCTGTAAAGAATATTCCTTCAACACAAGTAAATGCAACTACTCTTTCTAATAAAGGAATATCTCTATTCATCCATTTTTTAACCCATTCACCAATTTTAGAAATTTCAGGATAATTTTTAATAGCATTTCTCATCTTTTCTTTTTCTTCAGGATTATCAATAAGAACCTCTATCATATTTCCATAAGTTTGATTATGTATAATTTCCATAAAATTTTGAATTGCATAAAATCTACCTACTTCTTTTATAAAAGAGGTATCATGTTGAAAACGTTCTGTTAAATTCTCACAGATAATTCCATCTGCCTCTGAAAAGAACGCTAACCAAAATTTAATAAAAGTTTTTGTCTCTTCATTCAAATTTTCCCAATCTTTTCTATCACCACTTAAATCAACTGCCTCAGCCATCCAAATTAAGTTTTTATGTTTTGTAAAGTATTCTTCAATTTCTGGATGAGTTATAGGATAATAAGAATATTCACTCATTGTCTATTATATTTTTTTATTTTTTAATATTATTTTCATTTTTGTATAAGAATAATTTTATTTTTATTTTATTTTTTTATAATTTTTATTATATAAAATTATCTAATTTTTATTTATAAAAAATTTCTTAAAAGAAATTTTATTTTCAAAAAACATTTATATAATATTCATCTTTTATAATTATATTTTTTGTAATAATTATATAATATAATATACTATTTTTATAGAAATATTTACAATTTGTTTTCAATATATTATTTATTATGGATGGTAAATGTAAATATTTACCATCCATACATTGAATACAATGTAATAAATACATTTTATCTGTTTTATTATTTTTAAATATATAAATTAAATGTTCCCATTTAAACCATTCATACCATTGAAAATCTAACCAACACCATCCCTTATCAGGAAATTTTAATACACATTCCCATTTAAACCATTCACATTCATGAAAACGATACCAGTTCCAATTCTTATCAGGAAACTTTAATACGTATTCCCAATCAAAGAATGAATATATATGAAAAATATTCCAATTCCAATCCTTCTCAGGAAATTCTAATACGCGTTCCCAATTAAAGAATGAATGGTAATGAAATTTTCCCCCAATCCCAATTCTTATCTGGAAATTGTAATACATACTCCCATTTAAAGTATTTAACCATATGTAATTCATTCCAATTCCAATTCTTATCTGGAAATTGTAATACATATTCCCATTTGAACCATTTTCTCTCATGAAAATCATTCCATCTCCAATTCTTATTAGGAAATTGAACTACATATTCCCATTTAAACCATTCCTTTTCATAATAATCTCTCAAATCATATTTATTACCATTCACTTCAATATAATCATTTTCATTTTCTAAATTCATATTTATAAATATTTCATTCATTTATATTTTATTAATTTAAAAATCATTTTTAATTTTTCAAAAAAATATTTAAATATTTTCAAAAAACATTAATATAATATTCATCTTTTATTTTTACATCTTTGATAATATAAGAATATAATATCTTATTTTTATTATTACATTTCATTTTTAATATATTATTTATATTGAATGGTAAAGGTAAATATTCATCATTCATATAATTGATAAAATATAATAAATGTTTTTTATGTATTTTATTATTTTTAAATATATAATAAAAATGTTTCCATCTAAACCATTTGCATATATGAAAATAATTCCAACCCCATTCCTTTTCGGGAAATTGAAATATATATTCCCATTTAAACCATTCACGTATATGAAAAAATTCCCAACTCCAATTCTTATCTGGAAATTGAACTACATATTCCCATTTAAACCATTCACGCATATGAAAAACACCCCAATTCCATTTCTTATCTGGAAATTGTAATACATATTCCCATTTGAAGAATGGATATGTATGAAAATATTTCCAATCCCATTTCTTATCGGGAAATTGTAATACATAATCCCATTTGAAGCATTCCATATAATGAAATGTTTTCCAATCCCATTCTTTATCAGGAAATTGTAATACATAATCCCATTTGAACCATTCCATTCTATGAAAAATATACCATCTCCAATTCTTATCAGGAAATTGAACTACATACTCCCATTTGAAAAATGGATAATTATCAAAATTTTTTAAATCATATTTATTACCATTCACTTCAATATAATCATTTTCATTTTCTAAATCCATATTTATAATGTAAATATTTATATTTAATTATTTTAAAAATCATTTTTTATAAATATTTTAAATAAAATATTTTATTATTTTTAAATATTTTTTCAAAAAACATTAATATAATATTCATCTTTTATATTTATATCTTTAACGATATAAGAATATATTATATCTTTTGTTAATTTTTTATTAAAATTTGAATAATAATATGCATTCTTTATAAAGATTGGAACTTCATCTTTTATATATTCGATATTGCTTAATATATCTTCTTTATCTAATTTATTATTTTTAAATATATAATAAAAATGTTTCCATTTATACCATTTCATTCTGTGAAAAATATACCAACCCCATTCCTTATCAGGAAATTGAACTACACATTCCCATTTAAAAAATGGATAATTATGGAAATAATTCCAACCCCAACCCTTATCAGGAAATTGAACTACATAATCCCATCTAAACCATTTACACCAATGAAAAATACCCCAATTCCAATTCTTCTCAGGAAATTGTAATACACATTCCCATTTTAAAAAAGAATGATTATGAAAATCACACCAATTCCATTTCTTTTCTGGAAATTGAACTACATATTCCCATTTGAAAAAAGAATGATTATGAAAATCTTTCCAATTCCATCCCTTTTCTGGAAATTGAACTACATATTCCCATTTGAAAAATTTTTCATATTCATGAAAATCTGATGTATAAAAAGGCATATTATTTATGTTGATAATATAATGATCCATTTTATAATTTATAAATATAAATTATATTTATATATTTTATCATTTTAAAAATCATTTTTTATAAATATTTTAAATAAAATATTTTAAATACATACATATCCATAAGTTTTTTGTATACTATTCTTTATAAAAAATCTAAGAGTTTCATCATCATTTACTAAATTATAAATTATATAAGGAGCGACAATCAAACCGATAAATTCTTTGATAGTTATAATAATTTTCATCTCATATATTTTTTTAATCAAAATTATATTATCCGGATGTAAAGGTTTAACAACATTAAATTCATTCACTTCATTCAATCTATCTATACATTCATATTGATCTATTGAATAATATTTATTTGGAATTATCATATAAGCATAACCTAATAATATTGTAGATATTGAAGCGACCCACATTGAATAATATTCTTTATATATAAATGAATATAAAATATTCACAGATATAAAAGAAGATAATATTAATACTAACATATTACCTATATTTTTTAATACAAATGAAGAAGATATGAATGTATAATATTTTTCAGCATATAATAATTTATTACCTAAAATTATATTTAAATTATGTGGATATTGATTTCTTTTTCTAAAAATCCATCTACCTTTCCAATTCCATTCTCTACTGAATAGATTTAAAGTCGGTCTAAGAGATGATTGTGATTGAAGTGTATATCTTAAGATATAATATATACTTGCAATTACAATTATAAATGGTAATATAATTATATATATTCCAAGATATATATATGTATAATATCTTAACCGATTATAATTATCTTGAAATAGTTTTTCATCTAAATATATCTTATTGATCTCATTTGTCTCACCCCAAGATTTATAAAATAATATTCTAAAAATTGTATTATCAATTAAAAAATAAGTTGATTGTGTTAAAAAATTAACCTTTTTATGAAACTTTAAAAAATAATTATCTTTTCTTAAAATTCTTTCAGAGATTTCTATTGAATTATATTTTGTTTTTTCCTCAATAGATTTTAAAACATCTTCCCATTCTTCTCCTTGTTCAAAATTTATTTTCAAAATATCTCTATAAAAAATTTTCACAGGAACAAACTTTTTTATTTTTGAAAAAAGTATATAAATATTAACACATACCCCAATACAAAATAAAATAAATAGAGATATAGTTAATGGATAATAAACACCTTTTATAATATATTCATAAGATATTAAAAACATAGAACACCATGTAATACATTTACAAATTTCATAAATAACAATATTTGTAATACTTTTATACTCTGTCCATTCATATACATTTTTAAAGAAAAAGTCAATATTTTCATGGGTATATACCCATGGACTTTGTGGATTTTTTTCTAAAAATTCATCTGCATAACCCCTTTCTAAAATTTGATCGACATTCATTCTTTATAATTATTTTGATAATATTTTATTTTAAAATGGTTAATCAATTTTATATAAAATATTTTATATAAAAAATGGATTTTTATGATTTTAAAAATATAAAAGAATGTTAATAGTTTGATACTATTATTTTGAAAATGAGTGAGATTTGGGTGCCTTCCCATAGTTCTTTCTTCAACTTTATGTTTGGCGTTTACATGTTTTTTATGTTCGCCTCCATTGTTGCAATGGACATCTCGACAAGCACTCCTCTCTTAATCGGGGGTATCTCATTTTTTCTTTTTTCGCTGTTTATGATTATGGCGAGTGTGGATCATTACTATCCGTTTCATTGTGCGGGTCTCATAGAAGAAATTCCTGATTACAAGGAAAGGTTTCCTGTTTATTATATTTGTGAGGCAAAATATTTTTGAATGTATTGTTAAACAAAATTAGAAATATTTTGTGTAAAAAGTTTTTTAAAACTTTTTTTAAAAATGAAAATATTTTAAAATATTTTTAAATCAAATGAATGTATAAAATAATATGAGATATATTTATATAAATAATTTTGAATTAACATCTTCAGGTGAATTATATTTGTATACACAAGACAATATATTTGAATATTTATTGAGTGAATATTATTCTTTTAAAAATCTTATAAAAATAAATAAGGTTATGAATAGTATAACTTTTTATGATATAAATTCAAATTTACAAAAAACATATCATTTTCCAGATACTCAACTTTTTAATAATTTATTAAATAAAATAAATAATTTTTTTAAAATTGAAAATTGAATTTAAAAATATAATATTTTAAGAATTTAAAATAAATGATTGATATAGATATTTTATATTTTTTTGAAGATGAAACTTCATTTGTTTTATATAGTAATAATAATTATTATACAATAGATAAAGGAAGTATTGATATTGATAATATTAATATAAATTTTGAAAATAGAAGTATATATTTTAATAATATAGATTATGATGAATACATATTTTATTTTGATATTGAATTTTTTGAGAAAATTTATAAAAAGATTGTTTGAAAAAATGAAAATATAAAAAAATATTATAATATTTTTTATATTTTATAAAAATATTTTTATAATATGAATATTATTGTTTTAGTGGATATCTTCTCTTTAAATAGATTGGAACTTATAATTAAAAATGAGTATAATAATTATAAAATAGATTTATCTGATTTTTTATTTGAAGAGATAGGTTTTGATAATGAAAATAATTATGTAATATTTGATAATGATGAATTAAAAGAATATATATTTTATTTTGAAAATAAAGAGTTATATTATACATTCATTAAAAAAATAAGTTCTGTATTAGAAATTTATAATTTAAAATAAAATATTCTTGTAAGAATATTTTTATAATCTTTTAAAAACAAAATTATAAATATCTTCAAAAGTTAAAAAATGCATCAAATTCATTTGCCTTGTTTTATTGGATAATTCATTAAAAATATCTTCTATATCAAATACAAATTGATCACTTTCATCAAAAAATATAAAATCTTCATCAAATACCTCTTCTTCATTTTCAGATTCTTCAGAAGAAGATATAAATTTATATTCGTCTTTCTCTTCGTAATACATATTATACCTTTTATATATACTTCAAGTATATTATTTTAAAGTAATTATTGTTTAAAATAATATACTATTCACATAATGAATATCTGTGAACAAGAGAAAGAATATTATTCATTATTTTTATATTTTGAACGTTTATTATCTTTAAAAGAAATAAATGCAAATATAAATTACGACGATTTCTTAAAATTAATAATTCAAACAACAAAAGGGATGAATGTAAATGAATTACGTAGAATTAAAATTCAAAGAAAAAGAGAATTTTTAGAGAGTTGTAATGAAGTTTAAAAAAAATCTTTAGATTTTTTTTTAAAATATTTTTAGAATTTTTATAAATAATGAAATATAATTTCAATGCAGAACAATATAAAATTCTTATGAGAACTGATTTTAAAAAAGATCTACCTGAATTAAATAAACCCAATAATAAAATTTTATTGGGTTATATACTATATGCATTCTTTAATTGTCCTAGTGATGTTTTAGAAGAATATACTCAAGAAGATATGATAAGAGAACTTAAACAAAAATTAAAAGAATATAAAAGAATTGATGTTAATAAAATTAAAAATATTGAAAAATTAACTAGAGAAGAACTCAAAAATATATTACATAGTATATTAAAATTAAATGTTGCTTCAGGAATAATATCTTCAAAACAATATATAGGTGTTGCTATGGATATTGAAGCATCTGAAAAAATGGCTTTAATATCTAATTTAAGAATGACACAAGAAGAATTGAAATCTAGATATACAATATACATACCTAAAAAATCGGTAAAGAAATCAACAAAGAAAACAACTAAAAAATCGGTAAAGAAATCGGTAAAGAAAACAACAAAGAAACGTGTAGGCAGACCTGCTAAAAAATCGGTAAAGAAATCAACAAAAAAACGTGTAGGTAGACCTGCTAAAAAATAAACTTTATATAAAAATTCTTAAAAAATTCTTTAGAATTTTTTTTTAAAATATTTTTATTTCTTCAGAAATATTTTTATTTCTAATGAAATATTTTTATTTCTTCAGAAATAAAAATTAAATTGCACTATCTATAAATGGATATCCATTAAAAAAGCAATCATCATAAATACTTCCATAACCTGATCTTGCTTCCCATTCATATAGATTTCCCATTCCATTATCTGGATTTATATTATCGTTATTATAATCTTTATTTAATAATAGATCAGCATCTCTAAAATTTTCATTTCTTCTCTTGAAAATTATAAATAATAAAATAAGAATTATCACAATTATAATAATATATAACATTATTTTTCTTTCAAAAAATATTTTATATTTAAAATTTCTTTTAAGAAATTTATAAAATAAAATATTTTATATAAAATATTTTTATAAAAAATTAAAGATACAATTCAAAAATAATCTTTTCATTGAAAAGAATTTGAAGACCAGAAATACTATTATTTTTATTATAAATATATAAAAATCGTAAATCTCCAAATTCTACATTTTCTTGGATTTTACCTTGAATTTTCATTTCTTCAAATTCCTCTTTTACAAAACGCATATATTTTTCGGTAATCACACATTCAATTTCATTATTCCGGATAACCTCAAACATTATTTCTTTAAGTTTTATCTAAAGAATTCTTTTTTTAATATTTTAAAATATTAAAAATCCATTTTTTATTTAACATATTTATATATTTTCTCTTTAAGAGTTTCTAATTTAACAGGTTTAGTTATATAATCATCAAAATAACCTCTATAACTTTTATCATTATCACTTGTAATAGCAGATACAGCGATAATTATTGGATGTCTCTTTGAGTTTTTAATTTTCATAGATGCCTCTTTACCATCCATTACAGGCATAAGTATATCCATAAGTATAATATCATATTTATTTTTCTTATTCTCTTTAACTGCCTCTTTACCATTTTCAACATGTTTAATATTTGATTCTTTAATACCAAAAGATTCTAATAATTCTTTAATAGTATATGCATTATTATAATCATCTTCAACGATCAATACTTTCATTTCATTTATTTTTTTTCTTTTATGAGATGTTTTCTTTTTAAAAACTTTTCTTGGAGATACTTCTTCTTCAAGATTTTTAATTATAGAGACTAATAAATCACTTTTATTTATAGGTTTATATAACATATCATCAAAAACCTCTTTACCTTTAACATTCTCAATAGATGAAGAACCGATCAATTTTATATTATATTTACTATCTCTTATTTCATTTGCTAATTGAACACCATCCATTCCTATCATACAAATATCTATAAATGCTATTTTAAAATAATCTGTATTTTTGAGATAATGTAGCGCTTCATCGGCACAACTTACACAGATTGGTATACAACCCCATTCAAATAAATATTTACTCATTTGCATTCTAATCTCTATTCTATCATCAACAACCAATACATTCAAACCTTTTAATTTATCTTTATTTTTATGTAATAATTCATCTGTATTTATAACATCATCTAAAAGTATAAAGAGATTGAATGTAGTTCCTTCTCCTTCAATACCTCTACTTGAAACTGTTATTTTTCCATTCATTAAATGAACCAATTCTTTAACAATACTCAAACCTAAACCGGTTGAATGTTCGCTACTTTGAGATATATGTGTTTGCTGAAACATATCAAAAATCAAAGGGTGAACAGATGGATCAATACCGATACCTGTGTCTGAAACCGATATATTTATTTTCCATTTATCTCTTAAATCATCTCCTTTAACTTTTTCTCCTTTGATACTTAAAGAAATATTTCCTTTATTTGTAAATTTAATAGAATTATTTATTAAATTAGTTAATATTTGTATAATACGAGGTTCATCAGCATGTAATAATTTAGGAATATTTTCATCAAATTCTATATTATATTTTAAATTTTTAATAAATACTTTTTGAGAGGTCATATCATAAACTTTTCTAATTGTGTCTCTTAAAGAGATACTATCTTTTGATAGAGTAAATCTATTAGAAACCATTTTACTAAAATCTAAAATATTATTTAACATATTCAAAAGTTGAATACTACATTCTTGTAAAATTCTAATATTATTGGAATGTTTCTCTGTTAAAGATTTATCTGTAGACATTAAATCTACAATACCTATAATTCCATTTAATGGAGTTCTTAATTCATGAGACATAGTATTTAAAAATTTATCTTTTATATCATTCACATCACTCATAATATAAACTTCATCTTTTTTGTCGATAATCAAACCACATAATTCTACAATATTTATAACATTTTTAATATCTTCAATAGAGTATCCATCTTTTTTATTTCCAAAACTGATTTGTCCTAAAATTATTTCATTTAAAATTATAGGAATACTCATATATGTTTTTACACAAGGATGTCCCTCTTGAAAAGTATGAGAAGTTCTTGGATCTTTAGAAATATCATTACTTATAATACTCTTTTTTTGAACAATACTTCGTGAATGGAAACTATCTTCTTTTAAAATCAAATCAAAAGTAATAACTTTATTATTTGATGAAGCGTTATCAATAACTAAACATTTTATTGTCCCTCCTTCATTATTATCTAATAATGTTATATTACCGATAGATGATTCTAAATAATACATTAAATCTGTTAATACTTTTTCAAGAATTATATCATATTCAACATTCATTAAAATCATTTCATTCAGTTGTAATAATAAAGAACTTAAAGAATCATTTGTATATCCCTCACCAATAATTTCTTCATATAATGTATTTTCATTAAATATTTCTAATGTCATTATTTTTATTATAGAAATTATTCTATTACAAATAAAATTTCTGTTAAGAATTAAAATTTCTTTTAAGAAATTTTAATCTTCTTCATCTGAGGATATATCTTCAATAAACTCTGATGAATCATCTGTTTCATCTGTTGTTGATTCATCTTTAATATAAAATCCATACATCTCTATAAATCTTTTATCATCTTCTGTTAAAGGTAATACCTCTTCATCTTTATAAATTCCATAAGCTATTTTTTTATCTTTATTGATCAAAATATTACGTTCATTTGTTATCCATTTTCCATCTTCAATCTCTCGTATCTGTAATGTTTTCTTTTTTATAATTCTATTTATTAACGCTCTAGATTTAATATCATCAATTACTTTTTTATCTTTTACAGAGGGAACATTTTTTTGAACAATTTCTTTTTTCTGTTTTTCTTTCATAATCTGTTGTATATGCCCTGTTAAAATTCCATCTTTGTTTGTTTTTCCACAATAAAATTCCCCTTCAAATGTATGTTTTGTTAATTTATCACAAACTCTATTTGAACGTTTTATAAAAAACTTACATTTTCCTTCTTTAATTTCTTCTTTATTTTCATTAATATTTTGTGAAGGTAATACAGGGGTATTATCCTCTTCTTTTTCTTTAGGTTTTAATATAATCTTTTTCTTTAAAATAATTTTCTTTTTTTGAGGTTCCTCTAAATTTTTATCTTCATTTTCTTCAGGTTCCTCTAAATGTTCTTTCTTTTTAATAATTATAATCTTTTTGGTTGACATCTTCTATTTATTCAAAACCTTTATTTAATTTATCATTTATAAAAATATTTTATCATTTTTTCTAAGAAAAAATCTTAAAAGATTTTTTATTTTAATAATTTTCTTAAAAGAAAATTTATTTATAAAAATTTCTTTTTATACAAATAAAGTAATGTATCAGTTAGACCATGGAAAAGGTAATTTAAATTATTTCAATTTACCCAGAAATTCTATTATTAGAAATAATGCTTTCAATAGAATATATTTTGTAATTCCTAAAGATATTGATCCTACAAAATATTCTGTCGCTATTGAAATATTAGACAATTCTAATCCTGGAGAGAGATATAGAAGTATTGGTAAATTATCTTTACAAAGAAATGTAGAAATGAGTGTTTTACAAGTTCCTGATGTAATATTACCTTGGAATGGTAAAGTATTATTATTACCTGAAAATGAAGGTATGCAAAGATTTATAGGTGTTTTAGAAAGAGGAGCAACATATGTGATATGCACTAAAACTGGAAAATTATATAAAAGATAAAAAATTTTTATTAAAATAAAAATTTTTATTTAAATAAAAATTTTTATTTTAATAAAAATTTCATAAGATAAAAATTTCATAAGAAATTTTTATCAAAACACATTCATTAAATATTCATTAAAACTATATAATTCTCCATTTTTCCATTTTTTTATTATATTTGTCATAACTATTTTATAATTTTTTGATTTTATTTTATAAAATGTATGTCTTGTATATTTTTTATTTAAATAATTTAAAATAATTGGAGGTATTATAATATTTTTTTTATTAATATATATAATATAATACCAATCCCATTTCCATTCATAATTACATAATATATCACTCCATTTTAATTTTTCACTTCGTGATATATTATGATAAACAAGCATATCAAATGAATATTCATCTTTCTTTAATTTTAAAAGTTTATCTTTGTAATTAAAGAATAAATCGTAAAGATTCATAGAATCACTTATATGACATAACAATTCTAAATTAAATAATGAAATATGTTTTATAATAAAAGATATATTTAAAATATTCTTTTCAATAAATGCATTAAGTAAAAAATTAAATATATAATTTCTTTTAATAAGTTTTATTAAAACTTTTTCATTGATAAAATTACTAAATTCTTCTTTTTTAAATAAAATATCCCATATAAAATGTTTATTTTTCAAATTATTAAATATAAAATCTTCTGTAAAAATATTTCCATATATATATTTAAGATCATTTATATAATCTTCACTTTCAAAATATTTAATATATTTAATATATTGAATATATCTATCATAATCACGGATTCCATGATAAATATATTTAATATTATTATTATAATATTCATTAATAATTTTTTCAAGTCTTTCTTTGTAATTTTTTAATTGTAAATTATAAAATTTAACAAAATATAATTCTTCATAAGTATAAACATATTTACTAACTTCCATTTGTTTTTATTTCTACATATTTTATTATATTTCTTATTTTAAAAAATCAATTTTATTTTAAAAAATGATTAACATTTTTATTTTAAAAAATGATTAATATTTTTATTTTAAAAAATGATTAACATTTTTTAAAATTACATTAAAATAAAATGTGTGAGAAAATTGTTGATGAAATGATGGAACTTAGAGGTTTCCCTAATAAAAATGTTAAAAATAATAGAATTTTATATTCAAATGAAAATTCAAAGACAGAGGTATATTTTCATAATTCACAGAAGTTTGGTAAGAATGATTTTATTATATGGGCAAAAGATATTGAAGAAGATTGTGAATGTTATATTATAATAATAAATAAACCAAGTCCAGATGCTTTAACATCTACTCAACAATTTTCTATCTCATCAGGTATATTTATTCAATTATTTACACACGATGAATTGTCATTTAATCCCAGAGATAATATTTTAGTTCCAAAACATACTTTATTATCTCAACAACAAAAAGAAGAATTATTGATATCGCTAAACATTTCTACGAAACAATTACCTAAAATTAAAATAACAGATCCACAAGCAAAATTTTTAGGTGCAAAAATAAATGATATTATTAAAATAGAGAGAAATAGTTTTATATTATTGAATGAAACGATTCCATTTTATAGAGTTGTTATTGAATAAATATTTTATTTTTAAATAAAATATTCTTTAAAAATAAATTTTCTTTTAAGAAAATTTTAAAATATTTAAATAATGAGTAAAGCATTTGCTACTAGTAAACCTATGTATCAAGTCATTGTTAATATGAAATTAGATAAACCTTTAAGTGTAGATGATTCAATGATTATAAATAAATTGATACAAAAAAGAGAATTTCATTATAATTGGGCAATAAGTAATAATGAATTAGAGATTCAAGATGCATTAACTCTAAATCAATTAGAACCTCTTAAAATTAAAACAAAGAGTTGGTTAAGATGGATTGGGTGGAATAAGGAATATGAAGTTGATGCCGTTAGATGCACAGGAAAGAGTTGCCCTGTATTTTTAACAATGAATTTACAAGATAAAGATAGATTAATTGATGATTTTATTAGAATCTCAATGTTATATTATATTCTTAAGAATGATTTTGTTCAAGGTAATATTTTATTAATCAATATTCAAGATATGTTGAAATCAGAGATAATTGTAAATGATGGTAATATATTTGCTTTCTATCCTGATAGACAATTTAAAAAAGCAAATCAAAGCATGAATGTATTTGATATAAAACGTCCCCAATATTACCAACCTTTAAAACAACACGAACAGATAGAAAGACAAAAAGAAATAAATAAAGCTCAAGAAGAAAGAAGAGAAAGAGAAAGAATTGAACGAGAGAGTAGACAGCAATATAATTTCTATAATCAAAAGAAAAATAGTAAAAAAGAGCAACATCAAAATCAAAAGAGAGATAGTAAAAGAGAACAAAATCAAAAGAGAGATAGTAAAAAAGGACAACAACAAAATCAAAAGAGAGATAGTAAAAAACATAGTAAGAAACATAGTAAAAAATTTGATAGACCAAGATTACATAGTGGAGAAAACAGAGTTCAATTTAAAGAATAATTATTTACAAATATTTCTTTTAAGAAATATTTTAAAAAAAAATATTGTCTTTTAATATTTCCAAAAGAAATATTATCTTTTAATATTTCTTTTAAGAAATATTAAAAGTATTTTCTAAAAAATTGAACAAAATAAAAATCTAAACCTTGTCTTATAACAACATTATTACTATCCCATCTCAAAGCGGTTGGTTGATTTACTAAGAGTCCATCTCTGTAAATATAAATATATTGCATATCTTCACCCACAGAATTTAATGCAACCGCTTTAGATCTTTTTGGGTATAAAGTAAAATTTTTTTGTGGATTTGGTGAACATTCATTTAATGGATAAGATGAAATAGCAATCTCTATAATTTCATCTCCACTATTTTCTACTATAACCAAACGATGATTTATATCTCTAACAATTTGAACATCTCTATCTGTATAATTTGTATATCCCTGTAATTTATTATAATCCCTAACTTTATTCATTATTATAAAAATATTTTTTATATTTTAATATAAAAAAATGATATTAAAATATTTTAATATTTATATAAATAATTATATAAATATTTATATAATTATTTTATATAATTATATAAATAATTATATAAATAATGGATGTAGCGATTGCTAATTATATAACAGGTGCTTTAAATAGATTAGGTTTTCACTTAACTTTTTCAAGAAAAGAGAATGGAATGTTGAATGTTAATTACTCAAAAGGAAGAGAAAAATATAATATTCATATTGATGGAAGTGAAGTATTGATTGAATGTAATGATAGAACAAAAAATACAGGATTATTGATTAGTAATTTATTAAAATTAAAAGGAGTAGATGTATTTTTACAAGGTTGTAAAACAGAGATGGATCTATTAAATGAAAAAATGATGGGGTTAAACATCAAAGATAATGAAATGCATAGAATGATAGAAATGTTGAGAAATATTTCTTTATAAAAAATGGATTTTTATATTTTGATAAATATCATATTTTATATCTTTTGAATAATATACTTATGAGTATGTTTTCCAAGATTTTGGATTATTTTTTGAGATTGATTTGGATTATTATTCTATTTATTTTGAAAATGATTTGGAAAGGCATTACATCAATCTTTATGATGTTCATAAAAGAACTTGTACGAATGTCTGCATTTGTTTTTGTGTTTATGTTGCTAAGCACTTATGTGTTTAATGCAAACGCTTTTAGAGATGGTGTTTCTTTTTTCCTCTCTTTTCTGTAAAAAAAACTAAAAAGTTTTTTTGTGAAAAATTTTTTATAAAAAATTTATAAAAAAAATTTATAAATTTTTATTGTGAAAAAATTATAAAATTTTTTAATAAGTGAAATAGAATTGTATTTTATCATTTGCGCTACTACCAAATCTATCATAATTTCTAGGGAAATATTGAACATCTGTATGTGCTGTCTGGTTATTTACAATCTGTAAAGTGTTGAATGAATTTTCATTCCATTTCAATCTTTTATTTACATCTATTTGATAATTTCTAAATTCTCTACAAATACTCATAATTACACGTTGGTTCATTCTTGGAATACTTTCATATTTTTCAGAATTTATTCTTTTCATAACACGAATTATTGAAGGAATATCAATAATAACATTATTATAAAATTCTTTAGAAAGGATAGATGTTATTTTTTTCTGTATAAATTCAACATTCTCTTGAGAATAATAATTAACATCTATATTTCCAGGAAATATAGTATTCATTATTTTATATTTTCTTTATTATTTTAAAATTTTATTAAAAGAAAACTCTATCTAAAAAAAATGATTTTGTATTTTAAAAATATTGAATATTAAGAATTTTTGTGTAATTCTTTAAAATGGAGAAAACGATTAAAATTGTTCAAGGAGATAATGAATGGGTTGTAATTTTTAAGAATCTTATTAAATTGAGCGGTTTTGTCAAAACCATGTTTGAATTTATTGAAGATGATGATAATGATATTAATATCGATTTGAGTGAACTTAAAAATAAGTTTACTAAAAAGAATATTAGTAAGGAGACTATTGATATTTATTGTTATCTTGTAAATCGATGTGATTATGAGACCTCTTTTGATATTAAGAATACTTTTGTATTAAAGGAGGGATCTAAAACTCCTATTCCAAAGGTTAATAATGATAAGTATCTAAATGCAGATAAAGATGGAAATGTTATAGATAATGATAATAATGAATATTTATTTGTCGATTTAAATGAATGGTATACAATTACAGAATATATGCAATCTTATATCTCTATAGAGATTAAAGATGATTTGATTCAACCTATTAATGGTGTATGTATGAGAATGTTTGTATTTAATCCTAAAGATGCAGATAATTATCCTTTTCATTATTTCCTTGAAAAGTTGAATATTAAGGATATCGAAAATATTGATGTAAATGATAAGGAAGTCTTGGAAAATAACAATATCATTATTAAGAATGAAAATGAATATTACCGATTTGGTAATTATATGCATATTCTATTCTATTATAATGAAAAAATGCAAGAAACTATGATTAAATATGTGAATGAGAAATATGATTCTCATCTATTCCTTGATTTCTGTATGCACATTGAATCAGTCTCTCTTAATCATCTTCGTAGATTGATATTTACCGGTTATGATGTAGATTATGAAAATGAAGAGGTATTTATCGAAACATTGAAAAAACATATCGATGATAACTTTGAAAAAATGAAGGAAAAAGAAAGTATTGAGATCGAAGAGATTGAAAATATGGAAGAATAATTATTTTAAATATTTTAATAAATATTTAAAAAAAATGGATTTTTAATATATTAAAAATAATAAAAAATACCAAACTCTGTGAAGTTTAAAAAATGAGCGAAGAATATATTACTATTGAATATTATTATCACAAGATTAGAGTCATTAAGAAAAACTTTATGCTTGTATGCAAGGATTTTGAAGTTATTGATAATATGATTACTTTAAATATTCAGGGTATTTCATATAACACTTTCAGTATCTTTTGTGATATTTTGAATAATATCAATTACAAACTTTCAGTTGAAAAGGGTGCTATTATTCTTAATGATGGTTTGAAATATCATCCGTATTCTAGTAATTATACTTTGTGTGATGAAAATGGTAATGATGTTCAAACATCTATACCTATTCATAATTTCTTGGAATGGTATATTATTACTGATTATTTCAAGTGTTATGTTTATACAACAAAAAAAACATTTTATAAAGATAAGATTGGTTTCTGTATGAGAAGTTTGGTTTTTAATACATTCGGATTTACTGATTACCCTATTCAATTATGGAAGAATAATAATACCGGTTTAGTACATAATTTTATGTCGCATTTATGGATATATAATGAACCTATTGTGATAGAACTTATAAGTTATGTTAATGAAAAATATAATACATATTTAGATACCAAATTATTTCATATTAATGATATATGTTTTTATCTATTTCGTAGATTATTTACTGATTATCCTGATAGAACCAATATTATCCAATTTTTGAAAGATCGTATCGATGAACATTTTTCTGCATAAAAATGATAAAATATTTTTATAAATATTTTAAATTAAAAATCTTTATAAGATTTCTATAAAAATATTTCTCATAGAAGATTTCTATTAGAAGATTTCTATAAGAAGATTTCTATAAGAAGATTTCTATAAGAAATATGAGTGTTGTTTTTGTCTATGGAGATATTTTTCAAACCGAAGCAAAAGGAATTATCAATTTGTGTTCTATAGAACAATGTAAAAATAATATTATATTTAATGAATACCCTGAAACAAATGATGTATTAAATAGAAAATATATTAGAGTTGGTTCAATTAAAACTCATTTTATAAATGATAAAATAATTATTAATATATATTATAAAATAAAGAATGGAAGAAGTTCAGATGGAGATAATCATTCTTTAAGGATTAAATGGTTTAAAGAATGTTTAATTAAAATATTTACACAGATACCTAATTTAAAAGAAATCGCTTTTCCGTTTGTTAAAAAAGAATATCAAGATATTTTGATATCATTTTCCAGAGAATACGATATCAAAATATATATTCATATTGCAGAAGATATATCTTCTTCAATGAATACTTTACAAAATGATGAAAATGAAATTTATAATATTCCAGAATGGAAACTTTTACATATTAAAACAAAATTCTTTCCTAATGAAATTGAAAAATATTGTGGTAATGGAAAAGATTGTCCTTATTATTCTTTAGAACATATTCATAAACTCAAAGAATATTATAAAAAAGATAATGAAGTTAGATGTGATATATGTATTGAAAATGAAAAATATAATAAAGATATATTTATTGAATATGAAGAAGACTATACTTATCATTCTTATTCATTATATGATTATATAATGAATAATACCCCTGTAGGTTGGGAAGATTTTTTCAATGAAACTAAAGATGAAATTAAGTTTATCTCTAATGAGATAACAAACTCTTTAAGAGAAGGTAATGAGATATTTCCTAAATTAAAAGATGTATTTAATGCTTTTTCTATAAAACCTGAAGATATAAAATGTATATTGGTTGGTATGGATCCATATCATACACCAAATCAAGCAAATGGTTTATGTTTTTCAATTAAAAAAGGAAATCCTATTCAACCTTCTCTTAAAAATATCTTTAAAGAATTGAAAAATCAAGGATTTACTTTTAATGAAAATAATGGAGAATTAAATAAATGGGTTGAACAAGGAGTATTTCTTATTAATACAGCATTAACCGTTCAAAAAGGAAAACCAGATTCACATACTAAATTATGGAAAAAGTTTACTAAAAAATTATTTGAATATTTATCAAATATTACTTCTAAAAAAGTTGTAATTTTATGGGGTAAAAAAGCACAATATTTTAATAAAATATTTGATAAAGAATATATTAAAATATTAGAATCACCTCATCCATCAGGTTTGAGCGCTCATAAAGGGTTTTTCGGTAATAATCATTTCTTAGAAACAAATAAGTATCTATTATCTCAAAATATTAAGGAAATAGATTGGAATCTATAAGAGTTTTTATTTTTTTTATATATAAAAATAAAATAAAAATGATATGTGTATATACATAAATGTAATAAAAAAAATATTTTTAAGTATAAGTCAACCTTACAAAATATTTTTATAAAAATATTTTGAAATATTTTTTTATAAAATTTTATTAAAATAAAATTTCTTTAAAATAAAATTTCTTTAAGAAATTTTATTTAAAATCTTTAAGGAATTTTTAAAATATAAAATAATGAATAGAAAAATAGAGGAATTATTGGGTAATTATCCGGATATAAATGATAAAAATTTTACATATGATATATTTCGTAAAGATGAATTTTATAGTGAAAGATATAAATCTGATAAAATATCAGATAGATCTATAGATAATAAAAAATCTTTAAATCATCAAACTATAGCACAAAGATTTTTTTCACCACATACATTATATAAAAATGGTTTGATATTTCATATGATGGGTTTAGGAAAGACTTGTTTGGCATCTCTAATTGTTGAACATTTTTCAGAATTTAGAAAAAAACAAGGAGTTTTAAATAAAAGAGCACTTGTTTTTGTAGGAAGTGAAACTTTAGAAAAGAATTGGAAAGAAGAGATAGTTAATGTATGTACAAATAATAAATATTTAGCATCTTTAAATGAAAAAGAAATATTACAAGGTGAAAATATAGAAAATATTTCACAAATTAAAAAAATCAGAAGAATAAATTTTAAATTATCTCAAACTTATGAATTACAAAAGATAGATACTTTTTTAAATAAACTTCCTAAAGATGAAGATATAGAAGCATGGAATACAATTCAAAATAAATATAGTGATAGAGTTATAATTATCGATGAAGCACATTCATTGAGAAATGTTGGGGGTGGTGATAGTAGATATAATGATATGTTTAGATTTTTACATTCATTAAAAAATACAAGAGTAATACTATTAACAGGAACGCCTGTATGGGATAAAGTTAGTGAATTTGGTGGTTTGATGAATTTAATATTACCTTTAACAGAACAATTTCCTATAGGTAATAGATTTATAAATACATTCTATACAAAAGCTGGTAAAATTAAAAATGTTGAAGAGATATATAAAAAATGTAAAGGTATGATATCTTTTGTTAGAGGAGATACTATCCAACAGATAGAATATGGAATAAGTGAACCATTTTTTAAACATTTAAAAGTATATCCAGATGTTATGTCTGATTTTCAAAGTAAATATGTTAGAAAAGCAAAAAATACTATTATTACACAACAAATTATTAAAAAAGATACTGAAGGTGTTTTACAAACAATAGAAAGAAATGTTGCTGGTGGTGCTTTGAGTAGCGATGCAAGAGATGCTGCTAATTTTATTTATCCAGATGGAAGTTATGGAAAAAAAGGTTTTAATAAATACGTTTTGAATGTAGTTAAAATAGGTAATAAAACAAAAACTACATATAAATTAAGTAATGAATTGAAAGAAGCAATAAATAGAGATGGTTTAGAAAAATATTCTATAAAATTTGCAAATATAATTAAAGAGATAGAGGAAAATCCAAATGAATCTGTTTTTGTATATAATGAATTCGTAACCAATGCAGGCGCAATTCTTTTTAGTTTAATTTTAAAGGAATATGGTTTTACAAAAGTTGTAAATCCTAATATTATAAATCCAGATACTTCTTCAAAAGCAAAGAGATTTGCAATTTTCACAAGTGAACAATCAACTACGAATAGCAGTTCAGAGATTAAAAAAATAATAAAATATTTCAATGATCCAAGAAATAAATATGGAGAATATTTACGTGTAATTATAGGTTCTGAAAAAGTATCTGTAGGTTTATCTTTTAAAAATATTAGACAATTTCATAATACAATGCCTCATTGGAATTTATCAGAACCGGAACAAGCAAAATTCAGAGCAATTAGATATGGAGGTCATCTTGCTCTACCATTAAACGAAAGATATATCAAAGTTTATAATCATTGTATATTTAATAAAGGTTTATTGACTAAATATCAAATTTCAAATGAAGATACTATAGATACATATATTTATAAAATCGCAGAAAATAAAGATTATCAAACTCAACAATTATATAGAATTTTAAAAGAGATCGCTTTTGATTGCCCTTTGATATATGAAAAAAATGTTAAATCAACAGATGTTAAAGGAAGTAGAGAATGTAATTATGGAGAATGTAATTATATATGTAAAGATTATCCAAATGAATTAATAGATAAAACAAGAGATGTATGGAAATATAATATTAAAGATATTGATTATAGTACGTCTGCTCTATATTATCCTAAAGATATAAAGAATGAAATTATTAAAATTTTCAATGAATATTTCATTGTTCGTTTTGAACAATTATTAGATTTATTATCAATTGATGAATTAACTTTGTTAATTAATTTAAATGAAATAATTGAAAGAAGAATTTTAATAAAAGACAGATGGGGTTTTTCAACTTTCTTAAAAGAGAAAGGTAATATTTATTATCTCGATAATAGTTATTCAACTGACTCTACGCCTTTAGATAATATTTATATTCAAAAACCATTCATAACACAATATATTTCTTTAGAAGATATGATCAGTGATATTCTCATTGATAAAGATAAAGATACTCTATTGAAGTTGTGTCAAACAAAAGATTTAAAATATTTCAAAGAATTATCGCAAAAATCTCAAATTTCTATTTTAGAGTATGCTTATAAAGAAGGTTTAAATTTCCTTGAAGATATATTCATTGATGAAATTTTTGAAATGGAAGATGGTAATAGTGTTCATATTCTATATACATATGAATTTACAGGAACATCATATAATACTATTGCTAAAAATATTGCTATAACAGGTAGAATGAGAGTATTTGATAATAATTTAAAAGATTGGGAATTTGTTAAAAGTAAATCTATTGAGGAGGAATATATTGCTCAAATTAAAAAAGAGATAAATGTTAGAAGGAATATAGGTTTTGTTGATAATCCTTATGGAGTTTATGGATCAATTTCATTGATTGATAATATGTTTAGAATTCATATTAAAGAAGGAGATAAAGAAAGAAGAGGTAAAGTCTGTGAAAACTTTAAAAATAATGAATTATTCAATATAATTATTGATAAATTACAATATATACCATATACTAAAAAATACACAACATTGTCAGAAGATAAATTAAAAGATAGAATCAAAGAATATTATAAGGGAGATTTGAGTAAGTATAATAGAGATGAATTGAGAGGGTTATATTCTTTAACATATTTCAAAGTTAAAGATATTTGTAGAATTATTAAAAAAATATTAAGTGATAAAAAAATATTATATACTTTATAAAGATATATACTTTTATTATTATGGAGGATATTATTGATTTTTTTAATAGTTGGGATTTTGAAGAAGCGTTTCTTGTTAATAATATTCAAAAAATTAAAAAAAAATGTAAATATTGAAGAATTAACAGAAGATGATGTTATTCAAATATTAAGAAATTGTGATAATTGTAGAGAAATCGTTCTTGAATTTATTTTACCTAAAATTACTTTAGATATTATTACTAGTCTTTTGACAGAAAAATTTAGTTATGGTTCATATATAATTGAACCTAGAGATTTTTTAATCCTTCAAAATGTTAAAGGATTTGATATTAATTTCTTATTTAAATTTATCGAAATAAGAAATGATAGTAATATATGTATATACGTTAATTTTCCTCTTAAAGGAATGGAAGATGAACATTATAAGAAACTTCCTATTAATTTTATAAAATATCTTGTAATTTATTGTAATAATGATATTAATGAAAATATTGATTTGGATTTTTATTCGCAAGATCGTTTTTAAAAATAAAATGGAATTTTTAATTTTATAAATAATTATTAAAAGAGTTTTTAAAACAGGAATATAAGATATGGAAGAAATCATTGAATATTTGGATAGTTGGAATTTTGAACAACATATGAATCATCACGATTTTGAAGAAATTGAAAAACATGTCAAACTTGTAGATTTGACAGAAGATGATATTATTCAAATATTAAATAGATGCTATTATGCTAGAGAACAAATTCTTGATTTTTTATTACCTAAGATTACTTTAGAAATGATTGTTAAAAATAGTGAAATATTCATAGATAATGATTTTGCTTATCTTCAAGAAATTGAAGGTTTTAATCTTGATTTTATTCTAAAGGTTATTGAACTTAGAAATGATATTGATTTATGTAAATTTATTGATTGGAGTAAATTTATAGAAAAAGATGAAGATATTTTGAGATTACCAATCAAATTTTTAAGAAGCGCTGTTGAATTAAATAATATTCCTGAAGATTTAAATATCAATAATTAAAAATATTTTTGATTATTGAATAATTTATATTTAATAAAAATAACTTAATGTTATTTTTAACATAAAATAATGTATCAGCAATTATATAAACCTAATCATTTATTGAAATGCCCTTATACTTTTTATAACCATTCTTTCACAGATATATATTTATATGTTAAGTGTGATGGAGTAGATACTTATGAAGAGTTATGTCATTTACCTAAAGATAGTAGTGAACAAAAAAGTATAACAGATAAAGGTAAAATATTAAAAGAAGGAGATATAGTATTTGGTGTTGTTAAAAAAAATAAAAATGAAGAATATATATTTACACCACAGGTTAAATTATTAAATCATAAAAAATATATACATTTTGGTTTGATCGATGCAGATTTTAGAGGTGATAATAATACAACTCAGGTAGGTATTAATTCCGCCTCAACAAATTTCTTTATACATAATTTATATAATGTTGATGTAAATGTTTTCTATAATTGCAAATATCTTTTCACATTAAATAAATATGATGGTTTGGGTTATAAAGGTGGTAGCAAATCTATTAAATTTACAGATGAATGGAATGGATTTAAAGTAAATGATATTCTCCAATTTTATGTAGATGATGTCAAAATCGGAGAATTTAAAATAAATGAAATAAATATTTCAAATGTTTATGTGGGTATAGCAAAAGCTTTTTAAATTTTTTATTTTCGAAATATTTTTTATAAAATTTCTTAAAAGAAATTTTTATTTTTTAGTAAAATATCTACTTGTTCCAGAAGAATATTCTACATATTCATTTATATCCATTTTAATAATATCGCCTTCATCATTTGAATAATATATATTTTTAATTCCAAACATTTTTAAAATATGTGTGCAATGTGCACAAGGTTTTGAAATTTTAAATCTATAATTTTTACCATCTCCATTTATATTATATTTATAATTTTTCTGAAAACGTGATTTATCAGTATAACTAACAATTTGAACAACAACAATAGTATATTTTTCTGTTTTCTTTAATGATTTTTTATAATTTCTACGTTGTTTTTTATTCATATTTTTTCTATTAGGCACATTGTGGACATTCCCCTTTGAATGTTCTTGACGCGGTGAACTGAGAACGTGGGCGATTACCCACGTTCTCCAATGAAGTAATTTTTAGGAATTTTTGATGATAACTTCTATTGATTAAGAAATTAATAGAGAGCATCTCTGCATGTCCACTAACCATATTGATTCCACCAAATCTACTTCGATCTGGATCATTATTTGAAAAATTGATCAATTTGCCTCCCTTAAATACAAAAGAGTAATGCAAACGATTATTTCCACCATTCTCATATAACTTGTTAGTCTCAATAGTCTTCTTAATTATTGGGATATACCTACACATTATATTATAATTATAATAATTTAATTTGAATTATAATTATAATTCAAATTATCATTTTTATTTTTAAAATATATATTTTAATAAATAAAAATATTTAAAATAAAAATATTTTTTAAATAAGATGCAAACATCTGTAATCAAAGAAAATGTCTTAAAAATATTACGAAGAAATGGATATAAATGTAATGATCATTACCAATTTCGAGTTATAGTCCTATTACATAATAATGAATGTGTTGCAACTATTGATTTTGATAAAATTAATAATAAACATTTAAAAGGATATTATTTAATTGAATTATTTGATAAAAAATATCTTGATACTAAAAAACAAGATATGTTAATAAGTATTAAAAGATTATTAACACCTTATTTTGAAAGTATAAATTATAAAAAATTTATGAATTAAAAATATTTTAATTATTTATTTTTAAAATAAATAATAGTTGTTAAAACTACAAAGAAGAGAATATCTAAAAAATCTACTAAACCGAAAAAAGTTATTAATAAACGATCTTCAAAAAGAGAAAAATGTGGTTGTGTTAAAAAACTTATAGATGAAGAGGTAGTTGCACCTACAAAAACTATTGCTGGTATTAAAATTAGATATCCTGTATTAAAATCTGAAAACTATTGTATAGGTGAATTGAGTGCAAGAAAATATTCAAGAATTAATGACTATATCAAAGTTTTAACTAAACTTAAAGATAGTAAAAAACCTGAAGATAAAAAAATATATAGAAGAGTATTAAAAAATGCTGTTGATGATATAATATTTATTGATAAACTTCTTCCTGAATTAGCAATAGAATCTGCTCTTAAAATTTTAAAAGTTATAAAATAAATATAAAATTTCTTAATAAATTTATTCGCAAAAAATCATAAATATTTTTTTTAAACTATTAAATATAAATAATTTAAAAAGTATTTTTAAATAAAAATATTTATTTTTATTTATTTAAATAAAAATAATGGTTGCAAAGAGAAATATTCTAAAAGCAAAAGAGGTATTTAAAACTGGTGATTTCCCTAAAGACGCTGATGAATTAAGAAAATTAGGAACTACACTTGATTTTATCAGAGTATTAGGTCGCAGATTTAATGTCAATTCATCTTCTTTAAAAACTGCTAAAGATCAAGCAAAACTATTAGTTCTTTTGTTAGATTCATATAAAAAATAACTTTAAATAACAGAACAAAATTAAGCAAATATTCTAAATCACAATTAGTATATATCGCTTACCGATTACATATGCATTGGTATGATGACGAACCTAATTATGAAGATATGACTAAATCTCAATTAATTAAAAGAATTAAAAAACATTTCCATGATCAAAAAGTTAATTATGGAATAACAGGTGATTATATCTATGTTCCTAAAAAACAATTTGATGAAGATAAATTAAATATTAATTTTATTACATATGAAAAAGTTGGCGATGAATTTGTTAAAGTTAAAAGTATGAGAAAATCAACACGTAAAAGTGTTAAAAAATCAACTAAAAAATCAACACGTAAAAGTGTTAAAAAAACAACTAAAAAACCAACTAAAAAACCAACAAAGAAACGTGTAGGCAGACCTGCCAAAAAATCTCAAAAATAAAAAATTATAAATTTAAAAATATTTTATAAAAAAATTATAAATAAAAAATCATTTATGATTTTTTTTAAACAACTAAATCAAAACATTTTAATAATTGATCTGCTGTCGGTCTTTTTTTAATCGGTAATAAACATTTTTCAATTATCATATTTAGTAATGAATATTTTTTATTAAAAACCTTTCTTAAAAAATTTTTATTATTAAATAATTTATAAATTTTTGGAACAATTACTTCATCAAAGATTTTATCATTATTCCAATCTCTAAAAGAAAAATTTTTTGATAATGGTTTATCTGTATATAATAAATGAAATAACATAACACCGAAAGACCATATATCATTTTTATATGTTATATTTTCTTCATAATCTGCTTCTGGTGCAATATAATATGTTGTTCCAGCAATATCTTTACAAGATATATCATAATATTTACCTTCTTTTGGAGAACATAATAATCCTACATCGATAATTTTTATTTTATTTCTTTGGGTGTCAAAAATGATATTCTCTTCTTTTATATCTCTATGTATCATTCCTTTGTTATGTAAATAAGATAGACCTTTTAATATATACTTACAAATATATAATTGTGAAGATAATTCTAAATTCTTAAAATTTATATTATCTAAAGATTGTCCATACACATATTCCATAACAACTTTCTTTTTATTATCATCAAATGAATAATGATTTACAATATATTTACTATTACCTAATTGTTCAAAAACTTTTTTCTCATAAGTATAATCATCTTTATCTAAAAAAGTTTTAACAGCGACCAACTCTCCATTTATTTTTTCTAAATGAACTGAACCAAATGCTCCTTCACCTAACTTTTTACCCATTATTTAAACATTTTATTAAAAATGTTTAAATTATTTTATTAAAAATATTTTTATAAAACATTTTTAATGAAAATGTAATCATTGTTATAAGAAGTTGTATATAATATTGGAATATTTTTATCAGCAAAATATTTTGAAACTTTAGATACTAATCCTGCTAATTCTAAATAATCCATTGTATTTTGAAGAATATATCCTTTATAAATGTCTGAATCTTCCCATATTTTTTCTAAAGTAAAAATTGTCAATTCATTTATATCACTCATAATAATTTTAAAAGGTAATGATAAAACTCTCATAAATAGATTAAGATCTTCAAAACTCAATTCACCTCTAAAATTTTTAATATATACATTTCCAATCTCTTCAAGTTCATTCTCTATCTCATTCATTTTATAAATTTATTTTATAAAAATATATTTTCATTTTTATAAAATTTCTTTAGAAAAATTTCTAAAGAAATTTTTTATTTTCGAAAAAGTTTTTATAAAAAAATTCTTTAGAAATTTTTTATTTTCGAAATATTTTTTATAAAATTTTCTTTAGAAAATTTTTATTTTATATTCATACCGAAAGGTGTAGGTTTATATGGTTGTATCAATGTATTTGCTGATGAATAATTTCCACGTCTCATATTTACAGGTTTTAATTGGGGAACTATCTCTAAATTATTTGCTTGAACACCTATATTTGAAGAAGCGGTTGCTGAATGATATCTATAATCATTCATTTTATGTTTTTTATTAGAATAATCAATTGTATCAATATTTACTCCATCATTTATTATTGTTAAAGGAGTTTGTTCAAGTTTTTCTTTTAATTCAATATTTTCTAAACCGGAAGAGGTATATCCTTCATATTTAGAATTTGCAAATGAATGTGCTGAAGTTTGAGGTCTGTTTAATTGAAGGTTATAATCATTATTTATATCTCCATCAAATGTAATACCATTATAACCGGCATTCTTTGAAATATATTCTCTATTTAATTGGAGTTCATATTCATTATTTATATCTCCATCAATATTGATACCTCTCATACCAGCATTCACAGATGAATATTCTCTCTTGAGTTTTAGATCAGGAAGTATATGATCTTTAGGAAAATCTATAGGACATCCTTTAGTAGAATATAAATAGAGTTGTCCTGAATTTATTTTATCTGTAATATGTTTTTCAATATCTGTTTTAGAGATATTGAATGCTTTGTAATAACTTCCATTTGGATTTATTCTTCCAAATACTTCATGTCTTGGTAATCTATTCAAAGGAAGTAAATCTTCTTGTCTCAATAAAGGAGGTCTAAAAGCTTTATTTACAACATCTTTATGTGAAGAAACTCCGTATGCGTGTTGTGAATAAGTTTTAGATTGTGCTAATACAGAATCACCTAAAGTATGTTGTATATCACCCTGTAAAGATTTAATAGTTTCGCCAACATCTACATCCCATCCCTTCCCAGCATTATAAAAACGAGGTGGCGCTCTTTTAATATTAGGTAATACTGGATTTTGCAATTGATTTAAAGGTTTCTTCATCATTATTTTATATTTTTAATTTTTCTTTATAAAGAAAAATATAAAAATGATTTACAAAATTTTTAAAAAAGAAATTATATAAATATTTTAAGAATATATATTATAAAATAAGAATGATTGAGATTATTACTTTTAAAGAATCTCAAGGTTCTTTATATGAAGAATTTATTTCACAAAAAACTTCAAATGTTTTTTCAAATAAAGAGGTATGTAGAATATGTTTAGATAATTTATTCAATACACAAGAACAAATCATATGTGATAATGGACATTCATTTCATAGAGAATGTTATAATCTACAATATGAAAATAAATGTGCACTATGCAGATGTTATATACCTGTATCAACTATTCATTCTCCAATATCAAATACTATTGAATATCAATTAGAACAATATATGAATAAAGTTATTTCAAATGAAGAAAATAAATATCCTATATATATACCTATAGATAATATAGGAAATGAGGGATGGTGGGATCATTTAGAAGAATTGGAAAATAGGAAATAATCTTAAAAGATTATTTCTAAAAAGAAATTTTTATTAAAATAAAATTATAATTCTACACTTCCAAATTCATCAAAATATTCATCATCTCCGTATTCATAAATTTTATTATTTTCTTTATTATCTTCATTCAATTGTTTTGGAGGTTCTTGTTTTAATATTTTCTCTTTAACAAATTTTATAGGTGCAAATGGTAATACATATTTTTTATTTGTTTGTGCTATATAAACATTCATTCCTTCTACTTCAAATATTTTTTCAAAAGATATATCTTCATCAAATGTAAAATTATAATTTACAAATTCAAATTTAATATGAGGTTGAATTATAAAAATATTTTTATTATTTCTCAATTCATTTTCAAAAGATATATTTTTATTATATATTATACTTTCTAAGGGAGGGATATTATTGAATAATAAAAATCCTTTATTTTTTCTATATGTATAAGCATTATAAATTTTAGAAACTTGTTGTATATCTGTTATCTCTTCAACTTTGAAAGAGAGTAATTCTATAATTGCATTCAATAATTTATTATTTTCTTTTATATCATTTACTTTTTTAAAAGGGTGAATATCTTTAAAATACCAAAATAATATAAAATATAAATCATTATATATTTCAATATTTTCAATCAAACAATCATTTGTATTAAATGTATTAATATATTTTATATTGAATAGAATTTTAAGATCATTTAAATCTCCTTTTTTGTGGGATGTAATATAATTATAATATTCTGTATTGAATAACATATCTAATTTTTTAATATATTTCAAAGAAGAATATATATCTTTATATAAATTTATAGAAATTATCTTATCAATAAATTTTTCTTTTAAATAATATATTTTTTTATTATTCAAAGAAATTTCTATTTTATTTTTTTTAATATATAAATCATTCACATTCACTTTTATTATATTATTATTTTCATAATAAATTACACTCATTATATTTTCTTTTGAAAATATAATTTGTTTCTTTTGAAAATATAAAATTTCTTTTTCAAAATAAATTTATTTTTTTAAAATAAATTTATTTTTCAATATATGAATATTCATATAATCCAGTCCATACATTTTTACGATAACACAAAATATATTCGTCCATTTTATAAAATAATATCATTCATTTATAATTTTAGAAATCAAAATTTCCATTTTTTACTTTGAAAAATCTATAATTAACATTATTTTTAATTAATTTTCCATAATATTCAAAATATGTATTTGATGGTAATATTATTTCATATTCATCCATAATATTTGTATATAAACATTTTGAAGATTTTGGTATTAAAATAATTTGAATATATTTATCATTAAAATTTTCAGCAACAGAATATTCAATAGATGTAGATATTATCATTTTTGATTTAAAATTATTCATTACATCATATATTTTTTTAATTCCTCTAAAAACTATTATATCTTTATCTAAAGGTGGTGATTTTTCAAATAAATTATTAAATTGATTAGCGTAATATTGCGCTTTCTCAATCGCTTTTTTAGTTTTTCTTCTATTTAATATCTTTTTAATATTTTCTTTTTTATCTTCTGGTATTGTTCCTAATTCTAAAATTTTATTCATAGCGATATAATATCTTGTTTTTGTATAATATTCTAAAAATATTTCTCCAAATAAATCACTCTCTATATATTCTTGAATATTTTCCATCCATTCATCTGTAGGTCTAATTGATTTAACTATATTATAATATATCTCTACACTTTCACATTCAATATTTAAAAAATAAAATATGTTCTTTGGAAATATTTTTTTATTAAATTTTTTATCTTTTACAACTTTTCCTTTTTTTATATAAAAATATATATAATTTAATATATCATTTTGGTTGAATGTAATACATTTCTTCACTTTTTCAGGTTTATAAAAATTATTGAAAATATATAATATATCATAAATATTAACATTTTTATTCAAAATATCATATATATATTGAATATTAATATCAAATAATTTTCCAAAAAATATAATAGTATTCTCTATAAATTCTTTAGAATAAACATTAATTTTTAATACAATATTTATAATACTATTTTTAAATTCAGACAAAGGTAATTCTTTAATTTTAACTTTTCCTAAATCAAAATATGTAATTTTAATCTTTGTTTTATTATTATTATCTACAATTAATTTTTTTATTTGTTCACCTTTATATTTTTTTATAATTTTATACATATCAAAATATATTGCTATATAATTATTCATTATTTATTTTATATTTTTATATTTTCTTTAGAAAATATAATGCAGACAAATGTTGGTATGTGGGATTATTATTCACCTAATTTTGTAGATCCTTTATATAAACCTTATCAAAGAAAATGTGTCAAAGGAATTGATAATAAACAATATTCTATAAATCCTTATAAAAAACAAGGTTCAGAGGTATATCCTGAATTGGTTCGTTTCAATAAAGGTGCTATATTCCAAAAACAATTTAATAATTGGGCATGTCCTATGGGTTATGAATCATATACTCCTACAGGCGAAGATACAGGTTATTGTATTCCTAAGAAGAGTAATGTGAAAGATGTATTTTATAGTGATATCTACGAAAAACAACATCCAAATTATTTTACATATCCTGAAGAGGGATGTTCTGCATATGAATTTGATAAAAGAGGTATTTTTGGAGAAAATCATTCACGAAAAATTAAAAGAGATTATAAAATAGAAAAATTACCTTATATGGGTCTATATTAAAAATTTTTCTTTTAAGAAAATTTTTTTAATTTTATTAAATAAAAATATTTACTATTGATAAATTTCATAAATATTAATTCAAAGTTTAAAAACTTTATATTTTTAAATTATAAATTTATTTTTTCAAAAAGACAATTTAAATAAAATGGATTTTTAAAATTATGAATTTATAATTTAAAAAAGACTTTGAAACAATATGAAGAATATTGATATCAAAAGATTCAATAGGGATGAATGGAAAAATGAGATTGAAAAGAATGGAGATTTCATTGTAGAATGTATTATTGTAAGGAATATTTCACCAAAATTTATTCCTAAAGAATTGATAGATGATAATATTCGTTCAAAAGTTATTGATAATATTCTTTTGATTTATCCTTTATATAAAAATGATAGATATTCAATTGATTCTAAAATATTGAATATGATACATTCAATATTACATTCAATTACAACAGGAATAGATATCAACTTTTATATGAAATATAAAGATATTATTAATTATCGTGATATAAATTATATTGATTATGATGAATGGAATAGAAGAACAGATATATTATTTAATAAATTATCTAAAACAACTTTTTCACAGGAACATGAACGATATAATAGAAAACAAAATATAAATAGAATAGAGAAAGTTAAAATAGATAATGATATTAAATTATTAAGAGAATATATAGGGCGTATTCCTATTGACATATTGAAAAATAATGAAAATATCTGTTCTAAACTTAGAGAATATATTAGAAACTATAAAATTGTTATTGGTTATACAAATTATAATAAAATGTTTTATATTTTCAGATAAAATATTTTTATAAAATATTTTTTATAAAATATTTTTATAAATTTTTCTTAAAAGAAAAATTTATTCTTAAAAGAAAAATTTTAAACACAATCTTTATCTTTTTCTATAGATATCTCTTTTATATATTTCATAAAGTTTTTCTCTTCTTTTTCTTTTACAGAAGCGAGTTGTTTTATACGCATATCAGCACTTGGTATTCTTTCATTTTCTTCATTTCTCTTTTTAAGATATAATCTGTATACATCAACTTTTTGTTGACTTGCAGGTAGATGCGAATGAGACATAAATCTTGAAGATCTACCTATAATTTGTTTTTCACCATTAACATTCCAAGTAGGATCAAATATAATTACCTGTCTAACACCTTTGAGATCTAAACCTTCACTACCCGCTTTTGAAATTATAAGAATTGCATCATTTTCTTTATTAAAATTATCTACTATTTTCTGTCTTGTTTCTTTTTTTGTTTCACCGGTTATTTCATATATTTTTTTGCTCTTATATTTATCTTTAATTTCATTCTTTATTAATTTAATACCTTTATCTAAGAAATTAGAATAAATCAATGTTTTCTTTTTATTTTTAACTAATTTAATAACTTCTTTACATTTAGGACATGTATCTAATTTATTTGTTGCTAATCTTACACCGATTAAAAATCTAAATGGATTTTCATATGAATAATAAGGAGAATAATTATGTTCTACCTCTTTATATAATTTTTCATAATTTTTAGACATAGTTATTATTATATCATGCATCTCAACTTTGGGGTGATTCTTTTTAGACATTTTCTTAATAGATAATACACATTTGAAATAATGTAAATATTTCATATTTTGCGGATAATATAATATAGATTGTAATTCTTTTCTTTTTAATATATCTTTATTACCTTTTATCAATGAAATCAAAGGAGCAATATCATATAATGTATTCATTGTTGGTGTCGCTGATAATAATAATATTCTTGATGCATTTAATGAAGCTTTAAAAATAGTATTAAATCTAACACCATTTTTATTTTTTAAATTATGCGCTTCATCGATTATAACAAAGGCATTTTTAAAAGATATTTCTTTATTTTTCAATAAATTCACAGCGCGTTGAAATGAATAAAAAGAAATATTTTTATTATCAAAATCAACTTTTTTCATCTCTTTTTTAAAATTATCTATTAAAGAAGTTGGTGTTATTACAAATACTTTTCTATTGGGAAATGTTTTCAAAAAAGACATTATTGAAAATATAGCGGTTAATGTCTTACCTGTTCCAGTATCATGAAATGCTAATAAACCTCTATTATTTTTTAAAAAATTAACAACATATTTTTGATGTGCTAAAGGTTTGATCATTATATTTTCATTTAAAAATTGAAATACAATTTTTATATTTATAAAATTTTTAAATGAAAGAAGTATATTTCATTGGTAATGGATGGATCATAGAAAATAAAATTAAAAATAAAATAGATAAATTAAAATATTTTTATAATTTTTTATTATTTTCTTTTTTAATTTTATTAATCTCAATTTTCTTTTATAAAATTTTATAAAAAAATTTTTATATTTTTCTTTATAAAAATGATTTTGAAAAATTATAAATTTTTAAATTTATAAAATGGAAATTATTCTGAATAATTTTAAAATTTGTTTTATAAATAAATATATTTTGAAATTAGATATTAAAATTTTAAAAGAGTTATTTATAAATGGAATATATTCTAAAGATTTAACCAATATAGTTCTTCCGATATTCAAAGATGATATTGATTTTTGGAGATGTTTTTGTTTTCACATTTCATTAAATTCTGAAGAAACAATTGACAAATTTAAAGAATATTTCAAAGATGATTTCCAATGTTGGTTAAGTTTATGTGGAAATGGTTTGTTAAAATCTACGAAAGGTATAAATAAATTTATTGAATACTTTAAAGAATATATTCAATGTTGGAAATGTTTATGTATGAATGGGGTATTAAATAAAGAATTAATTAATGAATATAAAGAATATTTTGATATTAAATGTTGGAGAAATTTATGTTATGGGAAATCCATAAATTCAATTGAAGATATAGATGAATTTAAAGAATATTTCAAAGATGATATGGAATGTTGGGATTTGTTATGTTATAATGGAGTATTAAATTCAATTGAAAGTATAAATAAATTTAAAGAATATTTCAAAGATGATATTCATTGTTGGAAATATTTATGTAGAAATATTAACTCAATAAATTCAAAGGAAATCATAAACGAAATTATTGAATATATAGAGAATGATATTCATTCTTGGAGAAAAATATGTAGAAATATAAAAGGAATAAATACAAGGGAAGTTATTAATGAATACCTTCGGTTTATAAAAAATGATAAGAAATGTTGGAGAAATTTATGTGAAAGCGGTTCTCTAAATTACACCGAAGGTTTAATTGACGAATACATTGAATATTTTAAAGATGATATTTTTTCATGGCAAAATTTATGTTTAAGTGGTTCTTTAAATACTATCGAAGGTATAAATAAATACCTCCATTTTTTTAAAGATGATATCCTTTCTTGGATATGTTTATGTGATAGTGGTGTTTTAAATTCAAAAGAGATAATCAATGAATTTAAAGAATATTTTAAAGATAATATTCAATGTTGGAGAAATTTATGTGAAAACGAATCATTAAATACAATTGAAGATATTAATGAATACATAGAATATATAAAGAATGATATTTGTTGTTGGAGATATATATGTGAAAGAAGAATAATGAATTCAATAGAGATAATAAATAAATATCTAGAATATTTTAAAAACGATTTTCAATGTTGGGAAAAATTGTGTTTTAGTGGTTCATTAAATTCGATAGAATTGATCAACGAATATCTTGTATATATAAAAAATGATATATGGTGTTGGAGAAAATTATGTTTTAGCGGAGGAATAAATTCTATCGAAGGAGTTAATAAATATAAGAAATATTTCAAAGATGATATTGATTGTTGGTTATATTTATCTAAAAATATGACAAAGTCATTAAACTATACTTATGATATATATTTAATCAATATATTTTAAAAATTTCTTTAGAAATTTTTTTAAAATAAAAATTATAAAATGAAAAATAAAAATTTCTTTAGAAATTTTTATAAAAACTTTTTCAAAAATAAAAATATAAAAAACTTTTTCGAAAATAAAAATATAAAAAACTTTTTCGAAAAATAAAAATTTCTTTAGAAATTTTTTATTTTATTTTTTAATTTTTAGAGTGTAATCTTTTACGAGATACTTTTTTGGTAGATTTCTTTACTTTCTTTGTTGATTTTCTTTTACGGGATACTTTCTTTGTTGATTTTTTACTCTTACGAGTTGTTTTTCTACTTTTACGGGATACTTTCTTTGTTGATTTTTTACTCTTACGAGTTGATTTTCTTCTACGAGATGGAATTATTTCGATCTCATTTATTCCACCTGATACTGCTAAAGCTGCATTTATTTTTTGTATCAACTCATTCTTTGTTCCACTTGTTGTTAATTTTAGAGAACGTGCTAATTTTCTTAAATCTAATAGTGAATATGTATTTAAATCTTTTAATTCATTTACAACTATTTTATTTCCTGATAATTTATTTGATACCTTTATTTTCTTTGAAACTTTTTTAGCGACTGATGTTGCTTTTTCTAAAGATTTTCTCTCGGGAGAATTAGCGGGTGTATTCTTTTTGATATCTTCAAATACTTGAACAACCTCTTCGGCATCTTTTTGGTTATTTGTTTTAACAGCGTCTCCTAATTGTGCAAGCGCATTCTGTATCTCTCTATCTTGACTTGTTGTAAGATTTCTTCTTTTAATATTGTTTGAAGTTGACTTTATATCTCCAAATATTTCATTCATCTCTGTTTTTGTTAAAGTGATTGGTTTAGAAGCAGGTGTTCTACTCTTTCTTGAAGTTGAAGATACTTTACGTGATGAAGGTCTACGAGATGAAGGGTATTTTTTAGCGCTTGAAGTTTTTAGAGAAGATGATTTAGGTGAAGTTGAATGAACTTTTTTAATACTTTTAGATTTAGGAGATGAAGGTAATAATTCAGGATAATTTGTATTTTCATAGATTACTTTTCCATCTAATTCTCCTTTACCATATAGCGATACTTTATATTCTTCTTTGATAAATTTAATAAAATCTTTTAACTCTTCTAAAGTATTATAAGTATAATTTTTATCAAGTGTTTGTGAATACATACCAAAATGTAATTCACCGACCTCTCTCACAACATTACCATTTTTCTGTTTTGCTTCTTTACCTTCTACAGATTCATTGATTACAAATTCTATATTTCTCATTCTACCAGATCTAATTATTGAACTTATAACCTGTCTGTTTGAATCTTCATTTTCAAACATTTTAACATATATTACATATTTACTCTGTATTACACCTATTGGAAATTTGTATTCTTTTCTACCAATAGTTGTTTTGCCTGTTAAGAAAATATCATTTTTCATTAACTCTCTTACAAAAGACATAATTTCGCTATCAGATGATCTGGTTACGAATTTCTTCTCTTCTTCTTTTTCAAAACCTAAAGAGATTTTCAAATATTGTTCGTCTTTGTTAAAAACGGTTATGTATACATTGTTTCTTGCACCTGTATCGATAATGTATTCAGTTAATTTCTTAAGATTTGATTGTGTTGATAAAACAGTTAATTTACCTTTAACTTGACGAAACTCAGCGCCAATTATAGCATCTCTAACTCCTGCATACCATCCATACATTATTTATCAAAAACTTTTAAGTTTTTATAAAAAAAATATTTATCTTAAAAATTTTCTATATTAATAAAAAAATGATTTTAAAATTTTATAAATTTAAATTTATAAATGGAGATTGTAAAGAATAATTTTAAAATTTATTTTATTTATAAATATATTTTAAAATTTATAAATTATAAACATTTTAGGTTAAATTTATATGATTTTAAAATATTAAATTCAACAGAAATAATAAATGTATTTCTTCGTTTTATATGGAATGATATTCAATTGTGGAGAGATTTATGTAGAACTGAAAGAATAAATTCAAGGGAGATGATTAATGAATTTAAAGAATATTTCAAAGATGATATTCAATGTTGGAGATATTTATGTAGAAATACTAACGCAATAAATTCAAGGGATATGATTAATGAATTTAAAGAATATTTCAAAGATGATGTAGTATGTTGGAGATTTTTATGTAGGGATGGTATATTAAATACAAATGAAAATATAAATAAATATATTCAATATTTCAAAAATGATGAGAAATGTTGGAGATTTTTATGTTCATGTAATTCATTAAATAATTTTCAATATATAAATGAATTTAAAGAATATTTTGAAAATGATATTGAATGTTGGAGATCTTTATGTTATAATACGACATTTTTATTAAATCCAATTGAAACAATAAATAATTTCAAGGAATATTTTGAAAAAGATATTGAATGTTGGAGATGTTTATGCGGAAGTGGAGAAATAAATTCAAAAGAGTTAATTAATGAATTCAAGGAATATTTTGAAAAAGATGAAAAATGTTGGAAAAATTTATGTGATAGTTGTTCTTTAAATTCGATAGAATTAATCAATGAATATATTGAATATTTTAAAGATGATATTGAATTTTGGAGACTTTTATGTGAAAATACCAAAGGAATAAATTCAAAGGAAATAATAAATGAATATAAAAAATATTTTGAAAAAGATATTCAATCTTGGGTAAATTTATGTGGAAGTGGAGTATTAAATTCAAAAGAATCAATAAATGAATATAAAGAATATTTTAATATTGAATGCTGGAGACTTTTATATTATTGTGGTTCTTTAAATTCGATAGAGTTAATTAATGAATATATTGAATATTTTAAAAATGATATTGGATTTTGGAGAATTTTATGTTATAATGCCAAAGGAATAAATAATACCGGAGGTTTAATCAATGAATATAAAGAATATTTTGAAAATGATATTGAGTGTTGGAGATATTTATGTGAAAATGTCAAAGGAATAAATTCTATAGAAATGATAAATGAATATAAAGAATATTTTAATATTGTATGTTGGAGATATTTATGTGATAATAATGTAATATCAAATGAAGAAATGATTAATGAATACCTTCGGTATATAAAGAATGATATTCATTGTTGGAGAAAATTATGTAATAATGGTGTAATATCAAATGAAGAAATGATTAATGAATACCTTCATTTCTTCAAGAATGATGAATTATGTTGGAGATTTTTATGTAGGAGTGGAGGAATAAATTCAATCAAATGTATAAATAAATATATTAAATATTTTAAAGATGATATTGATTCATTTTTTAATTTATATAAATATATGACAAAATCGTTAAAATATAATTATGATAAATATTTATTAAATATATTTTAACGATTTCTTAAAAGAATTAAAAAATCTTAATAGATTTTTTAAGAAATAAAAATCTTAATAGATTTTTTAAGAAATAAAAATCTTAATAGATTTTTATTTCATATTTCTTAATATCCATTTCAATCTATGTGATAAATATTTTTCATTTATTCTATCCCATAAAATAAAATGTAATCCATCAATTTTATAATATTTATTATTTATTTTATTTGCATATTCTTTACCTATATTGAAATTTTCTATTGATATATCTTTATTGATTGTAGAGGTATGTATAAGATAACATTTATAAGTCGGTTTATTAAATTTACCTCCATTTACATAAATAAAAGCATTTTTGTTTTTTTGTATAATCTCTATTAATTCACTACGTTTATATTCTATACTAAAATAGGTTTCTTCATTTAATTCTCGAGAAATTGTTTGATATATATCTATATCATCGTAATGATATCTACCGCCTATATCGGTATATTCAATAGTATCTTCACCCTTTTTTCTACATTTTTCAGATATTACCCATATACCCTCACTATTATAAAAAAGAACACCACCGGCAGTTATCTGTTCTTTATTCTCATCTAAATAAAAATGTTTTATTTTTTTTGTAAAACTTGGTGAAGGGGTAGGTGATTGTCTACCATAATTCATTAAATCATAGGTTAATGATGTTGAACGCGGTGGAATTTGTTTCATCATTATTTTATTAACTTTTAATTTTAAAGTTGATATTTCATATAAAATATTTTTTTAAAAAATATTTTATATAAAACTTTTTTTAAAATGAAAAATAAAATTGATTTTAAAAAATTTATATTTTAAAACTTTAAAATCTTTTAATGGAGATTATTCTTAATAATTTTAAGATTTGTTTTATAAATAAATATATTTTAAGATTGAATAATGATAATATTTGGGAGTATTTATGTGGAAGTGAAATATTCAATTCAATAGAAATTATCAATGAATATATTGAATATTTCAAAGATGATATTTATTGTTGGATAGAATTATGTTTTAGCGGTTCGTTAAATACAATTGAAAAAATTGATATTTATCTTGAATATATAAAGAATGATATTGAATGTTGGATAGGTTTATGTGAAAGTGGATCTCTAAATACAATTGAAAAAATCAATAAATACCTTCGGTTTATAAAAGATGATACTGAATGTTGGAGAGAATTATGTGGAAATGATTCGTTAAATTCGATAGAATTAATCAATGAATATCTTCGGTTTATAAAAAATGATATGGGATGTTGGATAAGTTTATGTAGAAGTGAAGGAATAAATTCTACAGAAATAATTGATAAATATATTGAATATTTTGATATTAAATGTTGGAGAAATTTATGTGATAATAGTAAAGGATTAAATTCAATAGAGAGAATTGATAGATATCTTGAATATATAAAAAATGATATTAAATGTTGGAAATGTTTATGTAGGAATAGTGAAGGATTAAATTCAATAGAGAGAATTGATAGATATCTTGAATATTTTGATATTGAATGTTGGAGATATTTATGTAGGAATAGTGAAGGAATAAATTCTATAGAAAGAATTGATAGATATCTTGAATATATAAAAAATGATATTGAATGTTGGAGAAATTTATGTGGAAATGGTGTATTAAATTCAACCGAAGGTTTAATAATCAATGAATATCTTCGGTTTATAGAGAATGATATTAAATGTTGGAGGAATTTATGTGAAAGTGGATCGCTAAATTCAAAAGAAATGATTAATGAATATCTTCGGTTTATAGAGAATGATATTAAATGTTGGAGAAATTTATGTGAAAGTGGATCGCTAAATTCAATAGAAATTATTAATGAATACCTTCGGTTTATAAAGAATGATAAGGAATGTTGGAGAAATTTATGTAAAAGTGGAGTATTAAATTCATCCTCCGGAATTATTAATGAATACCTTCGGTTTATAGAGAATGATGAAAAATGTTGGAGAAATTTATGTGAAAGTGGATCGCTAAATTCAATAGAAATTATTAATGAATACCTTCGGTTTATAAAGAATGATATTGGATGTTGGAAATATTTATGTAAAAATATCGAAGGAATAAATTATACTTACAATAATTATTTAGTTAATATATTTTAAAAATTTCTTAAGAAATTTTTTAAAAAATTATTTTTATAAAAAATTATTCTAAAGAATAATTTTAAAAACCCATTGCTTCGCGTGCTTCAGATTCTGTCATATTTCCTATATCTACTTTTCCAGCATCTGGTGCTACAGGTATTCCTGAATTACTTACTTTTGTTTGATTATCTTGTCTAATTCCTCTTAAAAATCTGTTTGCTGTATTATTACCGCAAGTATCTTGTGCTCTCAATTTACATACTTTACCGCAAGTATTTGCATCTTCAACTAAATCTACCTGTTCTTGGTATGCATCTAACATTGCATTAGCGGTCTTTGCATTTATTATATCTTGTTCTGAGATAACACATTTAGGAGATACAGGTTTTGTATATAATTTATACGCTAAATAACCTATTATAATTAATAAAATTATAGAGATAATTATAGCAACAATTCCAACAATTCTCCATATTCTTTCATTTGAATTATCATCATCTTTATTCATTATTTTATATAAATTTCTTTTATAAGAATTTTTCTTTTATAAAAGAAAATATTTTATTTTTATAAAAATGGATTTTTAATTTTAAAAATTATCTTTTATAAAAAAATGTTCAGTATAAGATCTTATGAATATTATGGAAATTTTAGAGTTGATATAGAAAGTGTTAAAACCTATTTTCTTATACAAATGAGAAATCAAATTGGAGATTTAATACAAAAAAATTTATTACCAAAACAAACATTATTTAATGATTTAGATTATGAATTTATATATGAAAATGGATATGTTATTGGTATTGATTTTTGTTATAATGGAAGATTAAAATCTTCGTTGAAATATTTTTTATAAAAAATATTTATAAAGATATTATATCGTTCTCTTCAAAAATAGTTTCTTCTCCGTCTAAATTTTTAGTAATAACTTTTGAATAACCTAACATTTTTGGTGTTGTAGATATTCCATGAAAATTATAATGTGGTCCTGAATATTGTAATACCTCTTCTGTTATATCTTTATCATTTTCATTTAATATTATATAAAAATCTACAGGTTTTCTTCTTTTTGGAAATTTGATTTTATATTCTTTACCTGAATGATAATAAGATAAAATATTATGTCTTTTATCAATATCCATTCTAACAATATTTAAATGATATGATAAATAATCTTTGACAATATCTACAATAAAATTAAAAAAACCCATTACTTTTAAAAATGTAATTTTTAAAAGAATATTTATAAATATTTTTTATAAAATATTTTTATAAAATAATTTAAAATAAATTATTTTTATAATAAGATGGTTAAATTTACATTGTCTATCGATACATCTATTTTATTTAAAATATATCCTTCATTGATTAATACTAAATGTGAAAATAAAGATACAAATGATATAAACTTAAATACTACAGATGGAATTAGATTAAATTATGATGATAAGGTATGGGTATTACTTCCCTCTTTTTCTAAAGAAAATGGGAATAAAAATAAGATTGAATGTTGGTGGTGTAAACATTCATTTTCAAACAAACCTTTAGGAATACCTTTATGTGAAAATGAAGAAGGTTATATAACCGATGGTTGTTTCTGTTCTATTGAATGTATAATAACATATATTCATTCAACTAGAGATATTAAATATAAAAATTCAATTGAACTCATTAATAAAATATTTATTGAAAATTATAATAAAGATATAGAAGAGATGAATATAATACCGGCACATGATTGGAAATTATTAGAAAAATTTGGTGGATTTTTAACAATCAACGAATTTAGAAGCGAAATGAAAAAACAATTTAAAGAGATTGTTGGAAACTTTATTCCTTCAAATATTTTAATTCTTGAAAAAATGATCAAATAAAAAAAATCTGTTAAGATTTTTTAAGAATTTATAAAAGAAATTTTATAAAAATAATGAACTTAAAAATTATAAAAGAGAGATATCCATTTTTTATCAAAACAACAAAATATAAAAATGTAATATATTTATTAATATCTACATTTCCACAAGAAGGTTTAAAAATTTTTTCTTTGAAAGATAAATATAGAATTATACATTTTAAATTATCAAAATTAAGAACTTTAACATTTTTCGGATCTGAAATTATTTATTATGAAAAAATAATTAAAAAGAAAAATATTTATAATTTTTTAGATAAAATAAATAAAAAATATATTAATTATAAAAGAAATATATTTATAAAAGAACATAATTTATAAAATTTTTATATAAATTTTTATATAAAATTTCTACAAAGAAATTTTTAAAAGTTTATATTTTTAACAATTAAAACAGTTGCAATTGTTATCAATACAGCGTAAATGATTTTACCTCTTGTATCACCATTATCTATATATTTTGCAATTACTGATTGTATTGCGTCATTCCATGCTAAAGATATAATAAATGCTAAAGAAGATACTAATAATGTGATCAATATTGTAAAATTATCACTATTTTTCAATTCATTTACATCAACCATTATTTCTTTTTTATAAAAATAATCTTTTTATAAAAAGATTATTTTTATAAAAAAGAAAAATATATTTTCACCTATTTTAAAATAAGTGAAAGTTAAAATAATGGGTAAAAAACATATAAGTTGTGATGAATTTCAAAATGATTTAAATGAAGTTATTGAATATTTAAATGAAAAAATAATTGAAATGAGTAAAAAGAAACAATCTGGGGTTAGAGGTTTACAACATTCTAGAATGTTATTGGAAGAATTATCTAAAAAAGTTAAATATGTAAGTAATAGAAAACAAAGAGAACCACGTGATCCATCTCTTCCACCTCCTAAAACAGGTTTAAATATCAATGTTAATGTTTCACCAGAACTTAGAGAATTTTTAAAAGTTGATGAAAATGAAGAGATTACTAGAACAGATATAACTATTGCTATTTGTGCTTATATTCATATCAAAGACGATGAAACAAGAGAACGAACTTTGAGTTGGAAAAAATTAAATGAAGAGAATAGAGATTTAAGATATCCAGAAGATAAAAGACAAATCATTCTTGATGAAACTTTGAAAAAACTATTTAAAATTGGAGATGATATTGATAGAATAACATTTTTCCAAATGCAAACATATATTCAACAACATATTTTATAAAAAATATTCTAAAGAAATTTTTTATTCTTTAATTTTCTTATAAGAAAATTAAAATAAACAAATATTTATATTTTAAAAATAAAGTTTAGCATCTAGGAACTGAAGCTCCGTAGGCAACTGATAATTGGTGGTATGAGGCACCGCAGGCGCTAGACCAAGGTGCAGGTTGGCAGTAATCACGAGGGCAAGTAGCAGGGGGGATTGCACATCCATTAACATTTTGGCGTCCGTCCATTACTATATTTTATAAAAAAATATATAAAAATATTTTATAAAAAATATATAAAAATATTTTATAAAAAAATATATAAAAATATTTTAAAATAAAATATTTTATAAGAAAATTTATAAACCTTAAAACAAGTTATAAATAATGGATATAATTTTGTCTGAAGATGGAGATAATGAAAATGAGATTCTTTTAAAAAACTTAGAAGAGGTTGAAAAAAGAAGAAGTAATAAAACTTCGTCAAGTTTTTTAAGAGAATTACAACCTATAAAATTTGTTAAAGAGAGAACACCAGAAGAGATTGAAACTGAATATCCTGTTGAAACTGAATATCCTATTGAAACTGAATATCCAACAGATATTCAAATCGGTAATGATGATTTGATTATTGATGATTTAGAATTTGTGATTGTTGATATCGCTACACAAAAAATTGATGAAAAATTAGGTGGTTGGATCAAAGATTTTCCTTATGTTATTTATAAATATTTTGAAGAGAAAGATAATTTATTAGAAGAATATTCAAGAGAATATCTTATAAATACAACTATTGAAAATAAATTTATATCTTTTGTTGAAGGAATAAATAAAGAATGTAGAAATTTATTTAGATATACAACTATTTATAATTATAGATTACCTTATAGAATTAATGGCGTTCTCGCTTATGGATTTCCTGGAATAAATGAAATAGAAATAACATCTGTACGTGATTCATATCCTATTATTCCTAAAAGATATATCGTTGATGATATTATCTCTGTATGGAATTTAATGTCTGGTTATACTGATAAATTAGACGAATTGATAATTAAAAACTCAACAGATGAGGTTATTATTCCACAATTTTTACATTCATTATCTAATATTGATATAACTACTCTCACAATTGATACAACAGGTGGCGATAAAAAAAATATACAACAAGCGTTCTCTATATTGAATAAACCTGTTGAAATAGAGAATGAAGATATAATAGAAGCATTTACATCTTTAGAACTTAAAAAAGTTAAAGTGATGAATATATTTTCTGAATTTTATAAATTTATTGGTAATTTAGGAAATACAAAAATTTTAAATATTGAATCACATTACACAGAGGTAGGTAAACATGGACAAACCGCTAAATTATATAAAAATGATAAACCTACAATATTTTACCATCATTTTAAATCAGACAATTTGATAAAAGCTATAAATAATAGTGAATGTTTAGAACAATTAAATATTAAAGATATGAAATTTAAATTATTCACACCTGATGAAATTTTCAATATTCTTGAAAATAATAAAACTTTAAAAGAATTGACATTATATAATATTTTCTTTAAAAAAGAAGATATATTTTTATTGTCAAAAATATTAAACAAAAATAAAAAAATCAAAAAAATATTTTTAAAACCACAACCATCTCTTAATAAAAAAGATAAATTATATTTCACTTATAAAGAATTTAAAGATATTCTTAAAAATACAAAAATTATCTCTTTTAAAAAATAAAAAAAATCTTGTGATTTTTTTATTTTTCTTAAAATATTTTTATATAAAAATATTATAAAAAAATCTTGTAAGATTTTAAGAAAAAAATCTTACAAGATTTTTTTTAAGATTCAGGAGTTGAATTCATTTCTAATCTATTCTTCTCATATTCTAATGTTTTGGCGATTGAATTATCAATATTTTTTTGTATAGGATTTATTTTTGCATTTCCAAGAATATCCATATTACTCATAACTCCAGAAATCTCTTCTTCATCTAAATCAAAAGGTATCTCAATTTCATCTTCTGAAGTATTTATATCTAATTTTCCATTTGAATATTCATTTGTAATTCCATTTGATGAAGTTATAACTCTATCTTCTGCATTTAATACTTCATCTAAATTTATCTGTGTCTGTGTTGTTAAAACATTATTTAAATCAGGTTTCTGTGATGCTTTCTTTCGCTCTTCTTCAGATACTTTATATGTGAGGTGTTTATCATATTTCTTAGGTAGAGGTGGATATGTCTTTATATTATCATCATATTGACTTCTTATATTTTGTAAAGTTCCGATCGGATCTCCGCGTTGAGCATATGGAAGTAATAATAGAGTTGATATAACTCTATATAATGAATCATAATTATCGGCAGCTGTTTTATGTTTTTCGGCAGATTCTTGATAATTTAAAAAGGTTACCCCTGCTGTGAAAGCAGATGAACCTACCGATATAACACCCATTCCTAAACGAATATATTCCCAATAACTTGCTCCATCTTGAAAAGTTGCTAATGTGCTTGTTGTTGTAATGATAGATAAAATAACAGCAGGCAAACCTAACATATAATGTCTACGATTAAATTTTCTCGATTGATTGAGATGTGCTCTATGTCTTTCACCTATTTGCTTCATCCACCTTCTTAAAAGTTTATCAATCGCTGGAGTCCATTCTTTAGATTTTATTATTACATCAGACATTATTTTATCAATAGAAATCTTTAAAGAATTCTATTTATTTAACAAATATTTTAAAAAATGATTTTTTAATTTATAAATATTTATATTTAAAGATATTATGAATTTAACTAAAGATAATTTTAGAATTATATTTACAAATAGATATATATTATCGTTGAATAGAAATGATATAAAATTTTGTTTTGAATATATGTGTAATATAAATGCATTGAATTTTACAGAAAGTTTAATAGATAAATATTTTGAATACATAAAGAATAATATTTGGTGTTGGATATATTTATGTGAAAATCATGTATTAAATTCAAAAAAATTAATCGATAAATACCTTGAATATTTCAAAGATGATATTGAATGTTGGAAAATTTTATGTGGAAATGGTATATTAAATACTAAAGAATTGATTGATGAATATAATAAATACTTTAAATGTAGGTTTTATTGTTGGAGAAATTTATGTAGATATGGTATATTAAATTCGGAAGAATTGATTAATGCATATATTGATATAATAAATAGTGATATTTGGTATTGGAGAGATATATGTAGAAGTGGTGCATTAAATACGAGAAATGGTTTATTAGATAAATATTTAGAGAATATAAATAATATTGAGTGTTGGAGGAGATTATGTAAAAGTGGTGTATTAAACTCAAAAGAGATAATTAATGAATATCGAAGATATTTTGAACATGATAATATTTCTTGGTCTAATTTATGTAAAAGCGGTTCAATAAATTCAATAGAGTTAATTAATGAATACTTTCAGTTTATAAATAAACAAGATGGTTGGGGAGGTTTGTGTGAAAGTGGTATATTGAATTCTAAAGAATTGATTGATGAATATATACAATATTTTGCTAAATATTTTATATGTTGGAGAAATTTATGTAAAAATAAAATAATAAATTCAAAAGATTTGATTGATGAATATCTTCCATATTTTAAATCTCGTAAAGAGTGTTGGAGAATTTTATGTAAAAATGGTATAATTAATACAGAAGAATTGATCGATGAATATCTTCAATATTTTAAAGATGATTATTATTATACTTTATCTAGTCATGATAAAGAATGTTGGAGAAATTTATGTGAAAGTGGTGTATTAAATTCCGAAAAAATGATAAATAAATATATTAATTATTTTTATGATGATATTGAATCTTGGAGATTATTATGTAAAAGTGGTGTATTAAATTCGTCCAATTGTTTAATCAATAAATATATAGAATATATTCAAGATGATATGGAATGTTGGAGAAATTTATGTGATAGTGGTTTAATTGATTCTTCAGAAAAATTCATTAAATATCAAGAGTTATTTAAAAATGATAGTATTTCTTTGGTATTCTTATATAAATATTCAGCAAAGATATTAAGTTATAAATATAATAATTATTTTATTAATGTATATTAAAAATATTTTATTTAAAAATTTCTTTTATAGATTTTTTTTAAAAAATGAAAAAATATAAAAAGAAAATATTCTTTAAAAATTTCTTAATAGAAATTTTTTAAACACTCATTTTACATTTAAAAACACCGATAATAAATGCTATACTTACTCCTAAATTTAAAGAGGTATTCATTCCATCTCTTTTTGATTGAATAGATGTCTGTGGAATATATACCCCTTTAAAAGATATATTCTTTAAAGGTTCAATATTTATACCATTCAATTCATGTCCAAATACAATATATATTTCTTTTTCTGAAGTTTCAAAAGATATATCTAAAATATTTTCATAATTTATATATTTTTCATTTTGGGATAAAATATCCCAAAATTCTTTAGTCTCTGCAATATATATTTCATTATTTGAATTATTTTTATTTACATATTCAATATATTTATTCACATCTTCAACAAATAAAATATTATTATCATTTTCAAAACCATTAGCAATTCTCTTAATATTTTTCAAAACATTATTATAAGGTTTTTCCATAATAATTTTACAACCACCTAATACAGAACATAATCTCCAAACACAACCGATATTATTAGGATATTTAAAATTTTGAAATATAATATTGATCATTCTTTTATTAAAATATTTTATTATTTTTATAAATTTATAATTTATAAAATCATTTTTATAAAATTTCTTTTTAGAAATTTCTTTTACAAAATATTTTTGTAATTCATAATACTTATATAATGATCACGAACTTTTTTATTTACTTGTTCAGAATGTGCAATATCTTCTATAATTTTTTTATTCATTTTATCAGGTATATCAAATTTACACTCACATAAGACACAACCGATTATTCCCATATCAATGAAATTATATTTTTCATATATTACATCTATAAATTTTTCATTTAATTTTTTGGTTTTAAAAAATAAAATCCAATCTCCATAATTATATTTAGTCATATTCTTTTTTGATAGATTATTTATTTGAACCGATCTTATAAATTTATCATAATGTTCATAAACATATCTCGGCATATGAATATATGTTTTTGAATTTATATCACAATATAAAAATATATTACTCAAACATTCTATCAAAATATTATGATCAAATAGATTATAATATTGTTCAAGAATAACACCAGATATTAAACCGAGATCCATTTTCATTTCAATCATTTTATTTATAATCTCTAAATCTATGGAATAATCTTTAAAAAATTTAAACCAATCTCTAGATTTAAATTTTGAAAAATCTCTATACTCTTGCATAAACTTTATATAAAAGAATTCTGAATAATAATAATATAAAGTATTTTTCAATTTTAAAAATCAATTTTTATATTTTATATAAAAAATATTTTAAAATTTCTTTAAAGAAATTTTAAAAATTAAAAATCTAAATGATTTATAGTTCGTTTTCAATGTTTAATAGTTCGTCTTCAATAGATACTTGGTAGTCCATTGCTATAGCGACGATTAATGCGAATACTACTGAATGAACGATTAAACCATATACGTTGGGGCAACCATCTTCTTTAGCGATTCTTAGACCAACCATCTCAGTTAATCTGTTTACAAGTCTGTAGGTCATAGGTGCACCTAATACAGCGAATAGAACACCGCCAGCGATTGAGTATACCCATTTGTTTTCATTTGATACTTGAACAACCATTCCGTCGTATTCAGTGTAATGCATTACTACGCGGGCAATTAAAGCGTATACGATGGAATGTAATACTAAACCTTTAGCATTAGGGCAACCATCAGCTTTAGCGATACGTAGACCTGCTCTCTCAGTTAAAGAGTTTACTAAGTTGTAAGTGGCGGGTGCGGATAGAACACCGAATAATAGACCTGCTACAGCAGATGACATCCATTCTTTCTTTGATAGTTGGAACATTACTTATATATAAAAAAATATACAATTTTTTTATTGTTTTTTTTATAAAAAAAATAAAGAAAAAATTTATTTATATTTTTAAATTTTTTTAATAAAAATTTTAAAGAAAATTTTTTAAAAGAAAAATTTTTAAATTTTTATTAAAAAACATTCATATAATATTCATCTTTTATAATTATATAAAGAAATATATAAGAATATAACATTTCTATTTTTATTTTTTTATTACATTTCATTTTCAATATATTTTTAACAAATATAGGCGATTTATCTTTTATATTTTTAATCATTTTTATCATATCCTTTTTATCAATTTTATTATTTTTAAATATATAAATGAAATGTTCCCATTTGAACCATTCCTTTCTATGAAAACATTCCCAACTCCAATCCTTATCTGGAAATTGTAATACATATTCCCATTCGAAAAATGGATATTCACAGAAATCATACCAATTCCAATCTTTATCGGGAAATTGTAATACATATTCCCATTCGAAAAATGGATATTCACAGAAATCATACCAATTCCAATCTTTATCGGGAAATTGTAATACATATTCCCATTTAAACCATTCATAATCACAGAAATCATACCAATCCCATTCTTTATCAGGAAATTGTAATACATATTCCCATTTGAACCATTCCTTTGTATTAAACCATTCCCAATTCCATTCCTTCTCTGGAAATTTTTCTACATATTCCCATTTGAAAAATTCATATTCATGAAACCATTCCCAACCCCAATCCTTATCCAGAAATTGTTCAACATACTCCCATTTAAAAAATGAATAACAATGAAAATGAAACCAATCCCATTCTTTATTTGGAAATTGTAATACGTATTCCCATTTAAATAAGGAATGTCTATGAAGTTTTTTCCAATTCCATTTTTTATCTGGAAATTGTTCAACATATTCCCATTTAAATAAAGAATGATTATGAAAAGTATTTACATTATATTTATTTCCATTTACAACAATAATATCATTTGAAACCATATATTTCATATATCAAAATATCAAATATATGCATATATTTTTTTAATTTTAAAAATCATTTTTTTTAAAAATGATTTATATAACATTCATATTTTATATTTATATCTTTTTTTATATAAGAATATATTATTTTTATTTTTTTATTTTCCGTTAAAGTATTTAAAATACTTAGATTATATATATCTCTTCTATTTATTTCTTTTATTATATTAGAATATTTTATTTTTATTCTTTTATATTTCATTTTTAATATATTATTTATTATAAATGGTAAACATTGATTATTATATTTCAAATACGCAATAAAATATAATAAACGTTTTTTATCTATTTTATTATTTTTAAATATAAAATAAAATTGTTTCCATTTAAACCATTTCATTTTATGAAAATCATTCCATTTCCATTCCTTCTCAGGAAATTGAACTACATATTCCCATTTGAACCATTCCATTTTATGAAAATTATTCCAATCCCAATCTTTATCTGGAAATTGAACTATATATTCCCATTTGAACCATTTCATTTTATGAAAATTATTCCAATCCCAATCTTTATCTGGAAATTGAACTATATATTCCCATTTGAACCAATCCAATGTATGAAAACATTTCCATCCCCATTCCTTCTCAGGAAATTGAACGATATATTCCCATTTGAACCATTTTTTATCAATAAAAAGAAACCAACCCCAATCCTTATCAGGAAATTGTAATACATATTCCCATTTGAAGCATTCCATTTTATGAAACCAAAACCAATTCCATTCTTTATCTGGAAATTGTAATACATATTCCCATTTGAACCATTCCATCCAATGAAACCATCCCCAATTCCAATCCTTATCAGGAAATTGTAATACATAATCCCATTTAAAAAATGAATAACAATGAAACCATTCCCAATTCCAATTTTTATCGGGAAATTTTTCTACATACTCCCATTTAAAAAATGAATAACAATGAAAATGAAACCAATCCCATTCTTTATCTGGAAAATGTAATACGTATTCCCATTTAAATAAGGAATTTTCATGAAAATCTCTTACATTATATTCGTTTCCATTTACAATAATAATATATTTTGATATCATATTTCATATATGAAATATTTGTTAATTTTAAAATCATTTTTTATTTTATAAAATTTTTTAAAGCAAAATTTTATAAAATAAAAATGAAAAATAAATTTTAAAATAATATAAGTTAAAAATATGGAGATCTGTAAGATAGTTCAAGAAACAGATCGTAAAGATTTACTAAAACTTATTGTGGATAATGAATTAACTTTCAAATATAATGATATTTCAAATATTAAAAAAAATACAAAAGAAGAACTCATTCAAAATAAATTAAATAAAAATAAAGATTTAAAATATGAAGAATTGATAAATATAATCAAGGATGATTATAATACATTGATAGATTATCTATTCTATGATATTTTTTATTATGTATGTCATCCAAATTTAGTTGAGAAAGTTTTAGGTGATAATTTAAAAAATACTATCAAAGAGATGGGTATGTTTACAACACCTAAACCTATATATGGTTTTGATATAGATTTATTTAAATTTGTTAAAGTATGTAATAAATTTAAAAATCTATTTACATCTAATTTTTTTGAGGGAGTTGATGATATTTCAAATATCTCTCTAAAAGAATGGGATACATATTCTCTTTTCTTCAAACTTGATAAAGAGTTTATTATGAAATATGAAGATCATATCAATTTTAGTCTATTATCATATAATTCATTTATAGAATGGGATAATGAATTATTGACAAGATATGCTTTAGTTCTAAATATTGATGGTATTAGAGTAAATGGTTTTATCAATACAGATATTTTCTTTATACCTAAAATGATAAATGAATAATTTATTAAAAAATAAAGATATTTTTTTTATAAATATATATAAATTTCTTAAGAAATTTATATAATTAAAATAATAATGTATGCAAGACTAGATGATAATTATAATTCTTTCTCAGCATCTCCTTTGAATGGTTTTGGAGATAATTATAATGAAATGTATTCAATAGCATCTCCAGGAGGTTTCTCCGCTTCCTATCATTATCCAACAGGTGGATTATATGGAACAGGTAGAATGGAACATGATAGATTTGCTCATGAAGAACCTATACAAGAGTATGGTTTGAAAGGTGATATGATTAAAGAACTTAATAAAAAAGAAGGTTTCACTACAGATATCACACAAGAAGATTTAAAAGAAACTAATAAACCTAATTTATGGACGTATGCTATTCTATTCTTTTTATTATATGTTATCTCTCAATTTGGTTCTGTTGCTATTATGAAATATTTAGAAGAGAATGTTCATAGTGGTAAACAAATTCACTATAGAGATATGGCGATATATACAGCATTCTTTATTGTTATATTTATAATTTTTGTTTTGGTTTTCAAAGTTCCATTGAATGAAATTGAAAATGCTTAAAAATTTCTTTTGAGAAATTTTTTTCTTTTGAGAATTTTTTTTCTTTTAAGAATTTTTTAATACAAATAAAATTTGAAATTATTTTATAAAACATCCGCATTTTTTATCAGAACCACATTCAAAACACACATAATTTTGAAATAATATTTCGTTTGAAATATATGGATGTATATTTTCACTTTCCATCTCTAAAATATATTTTTTAAAATATATTTTTTAAAATATATTTTTTCATTTTTTATAAAAAAATATTTCATTTAAAAAAAATGAAATTTTAAATAAAATATTTATAACTTTTAAAGAGTTATAAAATGAATGAAAATATTTTAATACAGACTAAAAGATCCGCTCTGAAAATTTTTACCATTAACAATAAATCAAATACAAATGAAGTTTTTATATCAAATTATAAAATGTTCAAAGATATAGTTGATGAATGTGTTAAAGAGATTATATCTCAAGAATTATTAAATGAAAATCCCAAAATCTATATTTATGGAAGAGAATGTACACAACATCGTTCTATAGCATTTTTCAGTGATGAGAGTATAGGTTATCATTATTCTAATCAACTCGCTGAATCAAAGAAAATAACGTATTCATTAAAGAAATTATTGGATTTTATAAATAATAATTTTGCAGGAGATGATAAATATAATGGAATATTGGTAAATAGATATAAAGATGGAACAGATTATATCGGTGCACATTCAGATAATGAGAATGGATTATCAAAAAGTTCAGGAGTTATATCTGTTTCATATGGAGCAACAAGAAAATTTAGAATAAGAGATATTCATACCAAAAAAATTGTAAAAGATATTCCAACAGAAGAATATTCTATTATGCAAATGTGTGGAGATTTTCAAAAAGAATTCACACATGAAGTTCCAATAGAGAAAAAAATAAAAGAAGAGAGAATATCATTCACATTTAGAAAACATTCTGTATAAAAAAATTTATAAATTTTTTTTATAAAAATAAAATGAAATTTTTATTTTAAAAATTATAAAATATAATAACTTTTAAAATAAAAATATTAAAAAAATGAGTAATACAACTATCATTTTTATAATAATAGATGATTCTTTTGATATGACATTAACTTTCAATGATCAAATGTTAAAAGAAACAACTATTCATAAACTTATTGAAGAATTGAATGAATATAATTTTGAAGTAGAGACTCTTAAAATTATATATAATAATATTCCATTCGATCTTTCAAAAGATGAAAATATTTTTGATATCAAAACTAAATTTAGTTATATAAAAGATATTAAATTGATCGCCGTTTAAAAAATATTTTTGTTATAAAATATTTTTGTTATAAAATATTTTTGTAAAATTTGTAAAATTTTTGAGAAAGGGATGTATACCTATACATCCCCTTTCCCAAAAATTGCGAAATCTTGGAAAATCTATAAAAGTTTATTTTATATAAAATATTGTGATATACTTATATAAAATAATGTTTTAACTATTTTTCCCAAAAATTCTTTGAAAAACTTAAAAGTGTGTTTTATACATTTTAAATGAAATACATTCATTCATTTCAAAAATTGTATTTTTTATTTTGAGGGATATATTTTATAAAAAAATGGATTTTTATATTTTATAAATATTTTATTTTAGAAAAGATTGAAATGAGTAGTTTTTCAGGAGATATTTCAAAGAAACTTGTTATGAATAATATTCAAACTATTAAAACTATATTTTTAAATGTTATTACTAAATTAGAAAAATTAGGTTTTACCGCTATTTTTGAAAGAGAAATTATAAATTATTGTTTGTTAACAGGACATTTTGTTTTTTATAGAGAAGAATGTCTACATAAAAAATGTAAATTTCATTTATCATTTAACATTTTTGAAAATTTCACATCATTGAAACACTTTGTAATGGATTATTATATTCTTCAAGAAAATTCGTTAGTTAAATCTAATTTCTTTGAAACAACATATAATCTGAAAAAATCGTTTATGGTATTATTATTTAATGATAATATCAAAGGAATGGAAGAATTTATAAATAATATATGTGAAGGTATTAAAGATAAATGGAATGGATTTTCAGTGTGTGAAAATTAAAATATAAATTATTATATTTTTATTAAAAATTTAAGAAAAAAAAATTCTTAAATTTTTGTAAAATTTTAAGAAAGGGGATGTATAGGTATACATCCCCTTTCCCAAAAAATGTGAAATATTGGAACATCTACAAAAGTTTATAATATACATTTATAGATTAATACAAACAATATTACAATCTTTTAACTATTTTTTCCAAAAATTCTTTGAAAAACTTAAAAGTGTGTTTTATACATTTAAAATGAAATATATTCAATATTTCAAAAAATGGAATTTTTATTTCGACAAATATTTCTTATAAGAAATTCTTTTATAAAAAATATATGAATAAATTTCATTTCAAAGTAAATGATAATAATTCTTTAAAATTCAGAGGAATATTACATGATATATGTAATGTGTTTGACAATGAATATGATATACTGACATATCTTCTTTCAATGTTTGATATTAAAGAAGAGTTTAATGAAAATGATTGGGATATTTTAACAGGTATGGGTATAAGAACAGGTATAGTTCAACTCCGCCCAAATGAAAATTGGAATTATCAAAAAATATTTATGAAAGATATTTGAAATAAAAATTTCTAAAGAAATTTTTATATAAAAATTTTTAAGAAAACATTTTTATATAAAAATGAAAATAAAGAATTACTCGGAATAATTTTAAAATGTCTAAACGAGATGATATTGATGGATATTCTATTGAAAATGAAAGATTTATTTTTTACTCAGACGATAAAGAATGGAATTATGAATTTGAATATAAAAAATTATATAATTTACGTATAAAAAAAACACATATTGATTTAGATCTTATTGTAAATGATTATGAGTTCTCTTTTATTTCAAAAACAGAAGAAGAGATTACAGAAATATATGAAGAAATCAAAAAAAGATATTTAAGAATGGGTAGTTGTTGGAATTTTATATAAAAAATATTTTTGTAAAAATATTTTTATTAAGATTTTTTTTTAAACCAACAGAGAATATAAAACCAAACCATCAAAAGCGATCTGTGATGTGATAAATATATTCATACTATTCTCTTTAAGAGAATTAAATAAATTATTACATCTTTCCCTAAAATTATTTTGAATATTTTCATTATTTTCTTTTGATAATTCTATTTTATTTTCATTATTTTCATTTGATGATTCTATTTTATTTTCAATTAATTTTAAATATGTATCATCATTTTCCCATTCATTAAAGAATGTATTTATAAATGTATTTAATAAATTAGAACTATTAAAATCTTTGAATTGTATATTATAAATATTTTCAATTTCTGAAATAACTTCAGGTTTTAAATCACAATTTACATTTGTATTATTTTTATTGAAAATAACATAAGGATATAAAATAATAATTCCAATATTTTTATTATAAAATTCATATTTGAAATTTTCAAAACTTTTAAAGAACTCTCTTAAATATTTAGGATAAGTACATGTTTGATAGTCATCGTGTGATTCAATTATTGGTTTTATAGGGTAATTATATATCTGTTTTAATATAATATCTGCGATACTATCATCCTCATTTATTATTTCTAGAGGAATATCTTTTTTAACATGAACTGAATTATATTTTATATTTATTGTTTCATAGGTCATTATCTAATTTTAAAGTTTCCTTTAAATACACATTTTTTTATAAATATTTTTATAAAAATATTTTTATAAAAAATATTTTATAAATAAAATGTATATAAAAATTTAGAAAAAGATATATTAAAAGAGGTAAAAATATTTATATATATTAAAAATATTTGATCTAATCTTTCATTTATTATATTAATTTCAAATGTATCATAATTTTTATTAAATATATATATTTCTATAAGATAGAATAATCTTTTTCCTCTATACATTTTTAAAAATGTTGAAAATTTATTTATTTGAACAATTATATGATCATGATTATTATGTTCAAGTAATGTTGATACTTTTATATATTCTTTAATATGATTATAAATAGAATATAATAGATATAATTCTTCTTTAGAATGATATTTTAAAAAAGTTGTATGAGAACATAAAGTCTCTTTAAGATCCATTATCTTTTAAAATCCATTTTTAAAAGGTAATCTTTTAAAATATGTATTTTAAAAAAAATGGATTTTATATTTAAAATATTATACCTTTTTAAAGTTATACTTTAAAATAAATATGAGTTATTGGGAAAACGTAGTAAGAGAACTTAAAAATAGAAATGTATATTGTAAAGAAAAATCAATTCCTTTTCAATTTCTACATGGAAAATGTTTTACTTTGAATGAACTTATTAATCATTATGATTATGATAAAAAATGTCATATATATCATGCTATAGATTCTTTTGAAATATTCAATATATTATATGATCATTTTATTATCGACGATAAAGAATGGTTTTCAATTTCTCAATCTATGAGTGTCCCTTGTGCTATACATATCCTTAATAAATATCCAGATAAAAATCATTATTTTTATTCTATTTCAAGTGTAAAATCGTTTGATAAAGAGATGATTTATAAATTTATTGATAAAAATTTAAATTGGGAATATATTTTTAATTTTAAAATTGAAGATTTAGAGATGTTTGAACATATATTATTATCTAAAACATTATTTAATCAAGATATATCATATATTATACATAATAAATATTTTGATATCAAAAACGAAAAGCATTCTTCATTTATTAAAGAGTATATGGAATATAATACATATTTCTCTGATAATAAGAATGATAGAGCGATGAAATATTATTCTATAATTTTAGATTTTATTGTTTGTTGTCATGAAATAGATATTGATATAGTATTATTCTTTGGAAAAGAATATATTCATCTATGGAGATGGGATATGTTATTATCTGAAGAATATACTTATTTTGATAATGAATTATTTTATAAATTAGATAACTCTATTATTCAAAAAATTATTATTTCCTTAAAAATATAAGTTTTTATAAAAAAATGATAATTATATTTTTAAAATATAATTATTTAAAATAAGATGACTACAATCAATTTTACCAATTTTACAATTGAAAATGATGTAATTACTTTCACTATTGAATATGAAAAATATAATATATTTAATGGGGATATCTTAGGAGAATTTAAAAATATATCTAAATTAAATCTAAAAGAATTGAGAGTTAAATCTGTTTCATATAACAATGAAACATCAGAGATTATTATAAATGGAGGCGAATTTATTTTTAAATATAATTATATTCCATTGACCAATAAAAATGCAGGTTATAAAATAATAGATAATACATCAGATAACAATCCATTACATGAACTTTTTGAAATATTATATAAAAATTTTGAGGAACATAAAATATCATTTTAAAAAATATAAAAATATAAAAATCTATAAAGATTTTTTTTATAAAAAAAATATTTTAATATTTTTTATACAAGTTGTTCTAAAGTATATTTAAAACTATTATTAAAAAAAAATGGATTTTTTTGATTTTAAAAATATAAAGAAATGGATATTGTTTTATACAATATAAACTTACTACCGACTCAACGATTAAGATGCCTAACGTTTCTACTTTTGTAAACAAGGACGGAACTACAACCGAAATCCAGACCCAGCAGGTCTCATTCTCGGGTTTTACTATCCGTCGCGGATCTTTCCTTCGCGGAAATGAAATGGAAATCGTTGATGACTTTTGTGTTTCTCAGAATGTTGACAGCGAACTTGACGAGTTCACTCTTTTGTAAAAGAAAAAACATAAAAAAATCTATAAAGATTTTTTTTATAAAAAAATATTTTAATATTTTTTATTCAAACTCTTTTGATAAAATTTTTGCAAGTTGATTAAAAGCAAATTTATGTGATTCTGTTATATATACAAAATTTGTTATATATTTTTTAGATCTTGGTTCTTTTTCTGAAAAAAAGAATGCATAATCATCTATTACAATTACTTTTTTCTCATAAGAGATATCAACTTTTCTTATTGTATTTAAATTGAAAAATATCTTTCTATAACATTTCTCTATTAAATTCTCTTGACCCTTTCTATTCAAAGAATCATTTGTTGTTATACATCTGATCAATATATATCGTTTATCGTTATTTTTTCCAGAATGAGTTATTTCAATCCTCATTTATTTTTTAATAATATTAATTTTAAATTTTAAAATTCCATTTTTTAATATTAAAAAATGGAATTTTTATTTTGAAAAATATAATTTTTAAAACTTTTAGAAATGAGTGATATATCTACCGGTGAAGTTCTTAATATGTTAAATGATAATTCAACAGATGAAATAATTATTTATTATATTTCTATTATAGGTAGACATAACAAATCTCCTGATACATATCAAATATTCAAACGTTTTAAGGATATTCATAGATTTATTGAATTTTTAAGTCATCCACCATTTGGTAATTTTTCTCTATATCTAGAGAGTAAAGATTCATATCATGCTCTAAAATTAAGAGATTTCGATGAATCATCTGTAATATTCCAACGAATTATTCATATTCCTGATAATGTTTATAATAAATTGAAATTTGATACAACTATAAACAATTTAAAATATTCTCCATTATATGGAAAAACAATAGTGAAAGCTTTTGAATTAAAATAAATTTTTATTTTTCTTTTAAAGAAAAATGAAAAAATATAAATAAATATTATTATAAAATAAAATATGAATGAATATTCAACATTCATTAATAAATTAAAAAATGAAAAAAATCGAAATGTCAAAGGCTTTGAATTTGAAAAATTCGCTTTAAAATTTTTATTAAATTATAAAAATTTAGATATTGAAAAAGGTTGGTTATATAATGATATTCCATTTTCAATTAAAAAGAATTTGAACCTTCCTAAAAAAGATAAAGGTGTTGATATTTTATTGAAAACAAACTTAAATGACAATTTAAATGAAGATGAATATATTATTGTTCAAGTTAAGTTTAGATCATTACCTTATAGAAAAATTTCATGGGGAAAAAATTTAGCAACATTTGAAGCAATGTTATCTAGAACTAAAACTAAAGGTATTCTATTTACAAATTCTTTTGAAATTACTGATCTCAAATATAATAAAGATATTATTCATATTCTTGGAGATGATATCATTAATGATATTGAATGTTTAAATTTTATTTTTAATGAAAATGAGAATAATAAAACATATATCCATAAAGATTTAACTATTAGACAATATCAACAAGATATTATTGATAAAAGTATCTCACATTTTGAAAATGAAAATAAAGGTATTATAATATGTGCTACAGGAACCGGTAAAACTTTTATTTCAAGAAAAATATTTGAGCGAATGAATATTGATAATTTAGTTATTATAGTTCCTTCACTTTTTTTATTATCACAGACTTATACTAAATATAATCCTTTTGTTAAAGGAATATATAAAATCAAATGTATTGGTAGTGATTTTTATTCTCAAGAAAACGAAAATGATTTTGAAAATACTTCTTTTTCTATACAACAGAATAAGAAATGTTTTATTACAACAGACGAATTAGAAATTAAAAACTTTTTAACTACATCTCATAAAAAAATTGTTATATGCACATATCAATCTCTAAATATTTTATTGAATGTATGTGTTGATATAGATTTCAAATTTGACTTTTCTATATTTGATGAAGCACACCATACAGCAGGAAATAATATCAATTCTAAAAATTTAGAAAAATGTGAACATACATTCTTAAAAATGTTATTTCAAACAGCGACTAAAAGAACATTCACTTTAAAAGATTCTTCTGAAGAAGAATTATCTAATGATAATTCTATAGATAATTCAAATGAAGAAAATTCAAATGAAGAAACAAATGAAGAAACAAATGAAGAATCAAATGAAATAGATAATTCTATAGATAATGAAATAGAAGATGATTTTGTTGAATATAAATGTATGAATAATGAAAAAGTTTATGGTAAAATTATAAGTGAATATTCAATTAGAGATGGAATAAATGATGGATTTTTAAGTGATTATAATATTATAACTTATCTATCTTTTACTGAATTAAGAAGTAATGTTTTATTTGAAGATGAAAAAATAACACCCAGAGATATTTCCAATGCAATATTAATTTTAAAGAGTATGTTAGAACAAAATATCACACATTTAATCACATATCATACATATAACTCTGAAGCTTTTAGAATGAAAAATATTCTTTTGAAATTGATCAAACATTCTAAAGAATTTTCAAAATTGAAAAAAATGTTTGTTCAAGAGATAAATGGAAATATGAGTATGTCTATAAGAAAAAAAATTATAAAAGAATTTATAGAGAGCGAATATTCAATTATAACAAATGCAAGAGTTTTATGTGAAGGTATTGATATACCTATAGTAGATGGTATCTGTTTCTGTAGTAATAAAAATTCAAATACAGATATTATTCAAACTATCGGTAGATCATTGAGAAAATATAAAAATAAAGAGAAAGCAAAAATAATTGTTCCAGCATTTTTAAGAGATACAGAAGATTTCTTTGAAAATAGAGGCGATTTAGCAAATATTCGTTCAATTCTTAAAGCTTTATCTGAACACGATACATCAATTATTGATGAAATTAAAATTAAAAAAGGAAGCGGCGTTTTTGAAAATCAAAGAATAAAATTTATTGTAAATTCAGGAAATTCAAAAAATGGAAAATCGATAAATGAAGAGGTAATTACTAAAAATATAGATTTAGAAAATATTATTAATGAAATTGAAAGTATTATTTACGATAGATTTAATAATGATATCAACTTCGATTTAAGATTTGAAGGATTAAAAGAATTTATAATTGAAAATAAAAGATTACCAAGAGATAATAAAAATAATTGTTATAAAGAGAAATCTTTGGAGCAATGGTGTAGAAATAATAGAGGAAAATATAAAAAAGGATTATTAAAGAAAGAATATATTATTAAATTAGAATCTTTGAATGAAATTATTGAAGGGATATGGTTTTGGGATGGTATTATAAAAAATAAAAATAAAATAATAGAAAATGCTTATAAAGTTAAAGAATTTTATAAAGTTAATAATAGATTACCTAGTGAAAGTTCTAAGAATAAAGAAGAAAAAAGTTTAGGAAAATGGTGTTCACATCGCAGAACAGATTATAAAAATAATAAGATAGATAAAGAGGTAAATGATATTCTTGAAAGTATTGAGGGATGGTTTTGGGATATTAAAAATAAAATGATTGAAAAAGCATTATTTGTTAAAGAATTTTATGAAATTAATAATAGATTACCATATGAAAAATCTAAAAATAAAGAAGAAAAAAGTTTAGGGAGTTGGTGTTCATCTCGTAGAACAGATTATAAAAATAATAAAATAGATAAAGAGGTAAATGATATTCTTGAAAGTATTGAGGGATGGTTTTGGGATGGAAATATAGAAAATAAAAATAAAATGATTGAAAATGCTTTATTAGTTAAAAAATTTTATGAAATTAATAAAAAATTACCATATGAAAAATCGAAAAATAACCAAGAAAAAAAGTTAGGATTATGGCGTTCGCATCGCAGAAATGATTATAAAAATAATAGTTTAGATAAAGAGATAATTGATATTCTTGAAAGTATAGAGGGATGGTATTGGGATGGTGATATAGAAAATAAAAATAAAATGATTGAGAATTCTTTACTTGTTAAAGAATTTTATGAAATTAATAATAGATTACCATCTAGAAATTCTAAAAATCAAGAAGAAAAAAGATTAGGAAGTTGTTGTAGTGAATATAGAAGAAAATATAAAAAAAACAAATTAGATAAAGAGATTATAGATATACTTTCAAGTATAGAGGGATGGTATTGGGATATTAAAAATAAAATGATTGAGAATGCATTACTTGTTAAAGAATTTTATGAAATTAATAATAGATTACCATATGAAAAGTCTAAAAATAATGAAGAAAAACGATTAGGAAAATGGTGTTCATCTCGTAGACAAAATTATAAAAATAATAGTTTAGATAAAGAGATTATAGATATTCTTGAAAGTATAAAAGGGTGGAAATGGTCAAGATAATTTTTATATAATAAATTATTTCAAGAAAAAAAAACTTTTTTTTCTTAACGTAGGGAGACATACAAACCGAAAACAATATTTTTTTTAATATAATAAAAAATATATAGGTACTATTAATGGGAGACAATCAATCAAAATATGAAAACTCTCATTTAGAATCAAAAATTCAATTAGAACCTATTATTAATAGAATTATCTCTAAAGAGATTAAAGATAGAAAATGTGATCTATCATTTATACCAGACAAAAATAATATAACAATATATAAAAATATATTAATAAATATTTTAAATCAAAAATATAAATATTACACAGAAGAGGAAGCATTTGAATTTATCGAAAATAATTCAGAAACAGGATATATATATTTTTTAATGAAAGATAATATTTTTATCAGAGAAAATATAAATTATGTAGGTCAAACAAGAGAAACATTAAAAGATAGATGGAAAACAAAAAAAAGTATATGTATATATCCTAAAAAGGAAAAATATTTAATAGACACTAAATATTTTTTATTTATTAAAGAAGATGAAAATAAAGTAATTGATATAGAATCATTCTTTATAAAAGATTGTTTTTGTAATCCAAAACAAAATAAAGAAAAATGTAATTATAAAACTGCTCTATTAAATGAAATAGAATATAAAAATGCTGAACAAAGAGGAGCAGAACAAATAATTACGGGAATTGGAATGTTATTTATATTAAGAATAATTAATAATATTTTTTTATAATATAATTTATTTATAAAATTATTTTAAGGTGATAAAAAAATGGAATTTTAAAAATAAAAAATATGGATATATTACATTCGTCTAAAAGAAGTTAAAAATGGGTAAGGTTTATATTGGAGATACATTAAACGAACTATATGAATCAACAGGAAAAATTAATATTTATCGTTTTTCTAAAAAACATAACTATGATTCAATTATAGAATTTGAGAGTTTATCTAAACTAATCAATTATCTAAGTAGTCCTCCATTTGGAAATTTCCATTTAGAGATGTTAAATTTAGAGGGAAATTGTTATACTCTTGGATTACATGATGATATTGAGTCTCAGTATGTATATGATCAAATTATTATTCTACCTGATGGTATTTATAAACAATTAGAATTTGAAACATACATCTGTAAAGATGGAATGGATACCTTTATTATAAATCAAAGATTAGTAAGTTCTATTAAAATTAAAAATGTTGATTGAATAGTTTTGAAAATTCTTTTTAGAATTTTCAAGTAAAATTATATTTATATAATTATTTTAAATTTCATTAATGAAATTTAAAACTTTAATTATTTCTCCATTTTTATCATAAACCATCAATTTAAAATTATAAGGAGAATTATTTATAACTTGATTGAAATTTTCAATATTTTTTTATATTTGAGAAATATGTATTAATATTTTTAATTTCAATAATTGTATTTATACTTTTTTTGAATAATAATTACATTTATTACATTCACTTTCCATTCTTTGTTGTGTTTTATAAGTTTGATGTCCTTTATCACATTCAACCAACATTCTACTTTTATTATTTTTATAATCTTCTTTATTTGATAAAACTTTCCAACCTTTATTTTCAAAATATTTTTTAAAAGTATTATAATCCACATAATTTGGTTTACTTAATTTTATACCACATGATCTGCATAAATATGTTGAGTGATGTATAATTTTTGATATTTCTCCATTTATCACTTTCTTACATTCTTTACATTTCCATTCACATCTGTCTTTCATTCTTACATCTTGTTTATTATATAAAATTTCTGAACCATTCTTCTTAAATAATTCTTTTAATTCTTCTAAAGACATACTTGTTTTTACAAAACGTGTTTCTTTATTATCTTTACATTTTTCACATTTGAATGTTTTAGAAATAAACACAGAATTTAAACTAGTTGAATGGAAATTTTTACATTCATTACATTTCCATTCAACAATATCTCTTCTACTAGGTAAAGAAGTCGCTTTTATTTCTGAATTATTTTTTATAAAAAAATCTTTAAGTTCTGTTAAAGTTTTAAATTCTGAATTTTTATTTTTATTACATGTATTACAAACTACTACTTTTCTTGTTTTTAATGCAGTGCCTCTTTTTTCACATATTTTATTACAATCTTTGTTTGAACATTCAAAAAATATTTTACACTCTAAAGTGCAATCTTCAAATTGTCTTTCATTACCTTTTTTATCAATAACTTTAATAACTTTTAGATCCGGAAATAATGATTGAATACTCATTTGGTTATTTTAATATTTTATATCTTTAATTATCATTTTTTATGTGAAATAACCACGACTTTATTTAAAATTACCAAACATCTTTTATATTTCTTATAAGAATTTTCATGGAAATTTATATTTTAAAAATTTTCTTTAAAGAAAATTTGAATATATTTATATATTTTATTATAATATTCTTGTTTTTCTCGTGGTTGTTTAACCAAATCACAGGAGAGGATGGCCCAATGACCCATTGGCAATACGTACAATGTTCCAGTTATGAGCGTGGAATACGTGCTCAAAGGTCTGTAATAGGGTTGCAGTACCAGCACCAGTGTTTCTTGTGATTGTTCCACCAGCAGCGTTTGTTCCAGCGGCTGCGTTTACACCAGCGGTTGATAGAGTATGAGTGATTGAAACGTTTGCTAATTTGGAGTAGTTGGTTGAACCAGAGGGTTTGACTGCTTCCCAAGGGTGTAGGGCGTAAGTCCACATGTGGTATCCGGTTTCATCAGGGATTGCAGGAGCGTGGTAGTAAGGTTGGATTAGTGAGTAGAAGTCTGATCCCATGTCTAATCTGTTGGTGCTCTCATATTCTAATTTAGATTGTGAGATAGGGTCTAAACCGGCGTAGTTAGGTTCAGTTGTGTAGTTGGATTGTTCACCAGCAGTTGCTGTGTTTCTGTAAGCAAAGAAGAATTGGATGATTGAGTGTGATAGTCTTAAGTCGAAACGCTGGTCAGCAAGAGCAGTGTTTACTGGGGTTCTTGAAACCATCTGTGTCTGTTTCATTGCGATATCACGGGGAGCATCACCCATTTTAACGCGCTCGTCATTGTGAACAATTACGTATTCAGCGTAAGTTTCGGGACTTCTCATGTCAACGGCACCGCCATCGTTAGCAGTTACGCTTCCAGCAAGAGTTGGGACTGTTCCACCACCAGTTCCTAAGTCTAATACTAATAGTTCTGCTAGAGTTCTGAAGCAGTAATTGATACGGACTTCGTTATAAGGTAGAGCGGCCATAGGTAGAGCAACACCAGAATCGGCGGTGAACCAGAAAGGTAGAGGAACGGTGAAGAAACCATCAGTACCTAGAGTTACTGAAGGGCCTACTGGTTGAGTCATAGCGGCAACATCACCGATCATATTTCTGTAACCGATACGTTTTGAAGCAGGTAGTTGGTATTGGTAGTTAAAGTCTAACCAGCAGTTATCAAATTCATGAACTACTAACTCGTTGTGCATAACTGATACTTTCTCAAAGATGTTATGCATTAAGTTTCTAGTCCATCTGATTCTAGCGTCAGTGTTTACACCAGCTGCTAATTGAACGGCAGGGATTCTGCATCTGAACCATACATTTAAAATGTAATCACCAGATCTGTTTAGGGTAGCGGAAACGTTTCTCTGACCGAAACCAAAAGTGCCTTGGTGTCTTACAGATAGGGGAACAACTGAGAACCAGTTTGATTTTTGGACGGCAGATACGAACCAAGAGATACATTCTCCACCATAGAAGAAGGCCTCAGGCTCAGCAAAAGTTGCTAAATCTACGAATGCTGATTGAGCGTTGTTGTTGCAGCTTGACATTACAATATATAAATAAAAAAAATATATAAAAAAAATATTTTTACATTATGAATTTTAAATTCATAAATATATTTTTATAAATATATTTTTATAAATATATTTTTTATAAATATATTTTATAAATTTTTAAAATTTCATAAATGAAATTTTAAATAAAGTATTTTTTATTTAAAACTTATTAAATGTTTTTCCAAAATTGTTTAATGGAAATCGGAATTTTCTTTGAGTATATTATTTACCAAGGAATGTATGTTTCTTACATTTAGAAGTAATATACAAAGTATTATTTTCAACATAATGTTGAATGATATCCTTTTTTGCAAACCTTGTGCAAATTATTTGATATTGATGATAACGATATACATATATACATATATATTACCATTATAATCAATTTTACTCCAACATTCAGAACAACCATCATTTATATTTGAATTATCTAAACGATTATTATTTTTGCTTATATCAAGATCAATGGAAAGTTCATTAAAATCTATTTCAATAATATTTCCATTAATATCAATCTCATCTCCATTAACATCATAATAAATAGGTGTATTGTTATACTTACTCATTTTATTATGAAATATCACAAATTATAATATATCATAATTTTTAAATTAAAAAATCCATTTTTTTTAATGAATGAATTTTAAAATATTTTATAAAATAAATATATTTATTACATCACAAATCGCTTTTGATAGTTTAGTTTTATATACTATTTTGTTTTAATAAACGTATTTAAATACGTTTAAATAATAAAGTAATGTTTACAGCAACTATTAAAAACGGATTTTTATTAAAAAGTTTAGTAATATTTATTAAAAATTATACACAAAAGATAGAATTTACATTTAAGGAGAGTGGTATTTATATCTCACAACAAGATAGAGAATGTATGACTTTGATAAATGCAGAGATTAAAAGAGAAAATTTATTTGATTATACATTAAATAAACCTTTTAGATGTTCTATAAATGCAAAAAATTTAGATACATTATTAAAAGATTTACAAAAGAAAGATATTGTTACGCTAAAAATAAATAAAGATGAGATGTCAATAAATGTTTTTAAACCTTCAAAAAATACAAATTCAGAAAATACTATTAAAATTGTAGAACAGAGTATGCAAGAGATGAATGAAATACCTGATGAATTATATAATAATCCTTATATAACAGAATTAACAAATATTCCATTCAAAAAAGCAATCACAATAAATAAAAATAAAATGAAAATAGATTTATCAGAATCGGGTGGTTGGTTTAGTATATCTTCAACAGATAATATTATGTCAATGTATAATGAATATGGAAAATTAAAAAAGAATGAAAAAGTTATAACACGTTATTACAATTCAAAGATTTTTGAACCTTTCACAAAATTAAATAATCTAACAAAGATATTTAGAATATATAATCCTAAATCAGGTATAGATGTTGACGAATGTCCTATCAAAATTAAAATAGATATAGATACAATCGGTTCAATGAATATTTTTGTAAGACATATTTAAAATTTTCTTAAAAGAAAATTTTATAATTTTTATTTTAAAAATTTCTTTTGAGAAATTTTTTATTTTATAATTTTTATAATTTTTATTTTATAAAAATTTCTTTTGAGAAATTTTCATTTTAAAAATTTCTTTTGAGAAATTTTTTATTTTATAAATTTTATTTTATAATTTTTTATTTAGAAAAATTTCTTTTGAGAAATTTTCTTTTTAAAAATTTCTTTTGAGAAATTTTTTATTTTATAAATTTTATTTTATAATTTTTTATTTAGAAAAATTTCTTTTGAGAAATTTTCTTTTGAGAAATTTTTTTTGAAAAATTTTCAAAAACATGTTTAGAATTTTCTTTTTATAAAAAGAAAATCAAGTATAAAATAATGAAAGTAAATGGAATTGAGGTTGAAACTACTTCTTTTGATAATTTTGATATAATAATTAAAAGATATTCTATTAAAATAAAAGAACCATCTATTTTTTATAAAGGTGATGGAATAATCTCAAATAATATTTCTCTGAAAAGATTTAAAATTCCTAAAGGAATTATGAATAATAATTTTGAAGATAAAATTAAGAAAATATTAAATGATTATCCTGATTTAAAATTAAAAGATATAGCGATGGAATGGATAAAAGAGAATAAAATAACAGAATATGATTTATTTATACATCTCAATGAATTGAGTAAGATAGATCCAATATCTTTTAAAACTATTTACATTGCACAAAAGACTCTTAAGGAATATCCTAAAAGAATTGAAAGTTTGATTTCTCAAGATATAAAAGATGTGAATGATATAAACAATATATCAAAAGAGATTGGAAATAAAATTATTCCAATATCACCTTTTGAATTGAACGAAGTAGAGATTAAAATAGATTATGAATATTCACTAAATCTATTAAATCTGTTTAATGATATTTTAGTTGATAATATTATTCCTTTTGTATACCTAAGATATAAAGGTAAAGATTATTTCAAATGTTATAAATTATCTTATCCGCCTGTGAAATGGTTATCAGAGATTGAAAATATTAAAAAAGGAATTGAAAATAAAATAATAGATAAGAAAAAACTTGGTGAATATTCATTATATGAAGAAGATTTGATATATTTTAAATATTTATCTGCTCCAGGATCATGTATCAATTCAAGATCTATAAAATACGAAAATTTATTCAGTGATATCTCTTATAAAAATTTTAATAATAATGAGAAAGTTTTAATATTCAATTATAATTTATTATATTCTGAGAAAGATATACCATCTGCTTTAAATGAGATTGAAACACATATAAATAATTTTAAAATTAAAAAACATACTAAATTAACATTAAAAGGTAAGGCGATTATTCAAAATTTCCAAATAGATAGAATCGCTTTTGCTGATATTATACAATTCTCTTTATTGAAAAAATTATTTTATATGTATGAATTTAATAAAACGATAAATGAAAAAGAGAGGTTTAATTTTTATTATTCACCGACAAATGAAAATGGAATATTGATAAATCTATCGATGGATAAGAATGATATTATTATGAAATTGAGTAGAGCAAAATCACAATGTGAAGTTGATAATTTTTTAAAATCTTTTACTAAAATTTTAGGATATTATTCAAACAATTTTATGAGAATATTAAATGAATATAAGGAATTTGTCAATGTTAAAATTCCTGATTTAACTATTCAATATAAAGAAGGCAGAAGAGCATCTATATTATATAATTATGATTCAGAGTTATTTCCTAAATTATATAGTGCTATATGTCAGAAACCAAATCAACCATTACCTGTTTTAAATCCTAAAGAATATATTTCTAAATATGGAAAACATAAAATATTAGAATATCCTGTAGGTAAAGGTAAATATTATGCATGTGATCCACAAGAAGAAGAGGATAATCCAAATATATGGATCGGTTTGAAAAAGAATAATAAAGGAGGTAAATATGATTATGTTCCTTGTTGTTTTAAAATCAATCAATTTACAAAATCTCGTTCAGGATTACTCGATGGATTGAAAGGTGTTAAAGTAGTTAAAAAAGAGATTAAAGAAAATGACGTAGGTTATATTAAAAAAGCGGGTAAAAAAATTGCAGAGAATAGATATGGAGAATTACCTTATTATATTAAAATATTATTTGAAATGAATGGTATAGAAAATGTTTTTTCAACAAATGTCGGGGAGGGGTATGATGAATTAATAAAATGTTTAGTTAAAGGTAGTGATATAAATGCAGAAGATGTTATTGAAGAGATGTTAAAATTAGATTATTCATATTATTCACAAGAGATGTATAATTTCACAATAGAAGATATAAGAGAATATATAAGTATAAAGAGAAAGATAAAACCAGAATATTTCACAATCGCTCTTGAAAATTTATTGGGAATAAATATTATAACATTCATTATAAATCCAGAATTTCCAAATGGAAATTTTATGAGAGTAAATACCTCAAATGTATTTTTACATTCACATAAAAAAAGAGAGACTAAATTTATTTTACAAACACCAACACAGATTTTATTGATAGTATTTCCAAATATAGAAAACAACCAAATTAAAAATGTAAAATATTCTTTATCATATGATAATCCAATAAATAAATGGTTATATAATTCTATGAGATATACTAATCTATATTTTGAAGATGATAAAGTTTATTTCGATTAAAAATTTTCATATATGAAAATTTTTCTTTTGAGAAATTTTATTTTTTATTTTAAAAATTTCTTTAGAAATTTTTCATTTTCGAAAAAGTTTTTTAGAAAAATTTCTTTAGAAATTTTTTATTTTCGAAAAAGTTTTTTAGAAAAATTTCTTTTGAGAAATTTTATTTTGAAAAATTTTATGCAATTCTGGTTATTGACATATGTGAAGTTGTGAAAGTATATGTATCTGCAGAACCTGAACCTTCAGTTATATCTACTCTTAATTGAACTACATCTGTTGCAGTCAATGTCGCTGTTATACATGAAGATAAAGCATCTTGACCAAGACCGGCACCAACAATTATATTCACTAATTCATCTGTAATATTTGAACCATTTACAAATATTCTATATTTCAATATTCCACCTGCAGTATCTCCAGATGCAACTCCTGTTGCACTTGTTTGTATACTATAAACACCCGAATTTGTTATTGTGAAAGAAGCGGTTCCATCAAAAGTTGCATGATCGCTTGTCTCTGCAACAACACCATAATTTAATGCGGTAACGCCTGCAAGAACCGGTGTTGTTATTGTTCCATTAACTCTTAAAACTCTATTTGAAAGAACGGCAGGCAAATTTGTATCTACATAATTCTTTGTTGCTACGTCATCCAATAACGTTGGATCCGCTACCGCTTTTATTTGATTGGAACTCATTGTTAAAACACCACTTATTAATATTGTATTTGTTGCTGAAGTTCCTGACATAAATAGATTTCCATTATCTTTATATATCTCAAATCCTGTTGGATACACATTTAATGAAGAAGCAAAGAATGGAGATATACCTGTGTGTCTTACGAAAAAACCTGAAGATGGAGCATATACAAATAGATTAGTTGCATCTGCTTGTATTAGTGCAGTTGATGAATTTGCAGTAGGATTAACATACAAATTATTTACATTTGTATCAGCGGTAAAAGTCTGACCACCAGTCCATACATTTGCAGATGCTAACAAAGAAGTAATCAATCCATCAGCGTAAGTTTTATTTACTGCGTCTGTAGATGCTGTAGGTGTCCCTAAATTAGTAATTTTGAAACCACTCATATCTAAAGTTCCATTGAAATCGATACCATTAGCAACAACTAAAGTATCACATTTAAGGAAATCTAATTCTAACTCTCTGGAAATTTTAAACGACATTACTTTTATTTTCTTAAATAAATTTTATTTAAAAATATTTCAAGAGAATATTATATCATTATATTTATCAATAAATAAGTAATTGAATTTTTCACATATTTCATTATTATTTCTAACATTTTTAACAATTCCATATATTTCTTTATTTTTAGATTTTTTTGAAGAATTTTCTATAATTTTATCTATTGATACATCATTCATTTTATATAATTCACATAATGTTAAATCCTTATTTTTAGAAAGAATAAATGAATGCATATTTGTAAGAGATAGATAACCTATATAAGCGGTCAATTCACTTTTAATAGAGAAATGAATAATATTTATATTATAAATCTTTTTATAAACTTTGTAGAGGTAATGTATATAATAAGAACATAAATCACAAACATCTCCTTTAAAAAGGTGTTCTTCATTTTTATACTTATTTGAAAAAATCAATACACAACCATTCATATATAAAAAATATGAAATACATTTTACCTCTTTTAAAAAATCAATAGAAATTTTCGATGAAATATCTTCATTAAAATTAGAAATATTCACAATATAATAATTTTCATTAGGTATTCTTTCTCTACCTTTATCAACTATCGCAAGAATAGAATTATGAAATTTAATTATTGAAGAAACAGACATTATTTTATTTTCATTTCTTCTTTAAAAAGAAGAAATGAAAATTTAAAAAAATATTTTATTTTTACTTTCTTTTAAAAATGACAAGTGAGTTTCAACAAAAAAATTTTAAAAATAAAATATTTCCAAATTTTTATCAAATTATAAAAATGATGTGTATACCTATACATGTTTTTTTCAAATTTTTGTTAAATTTTGGAAATTTCTTAAAAATTATAAAATTATTTATTTTAAAAGATATCTCTATAGAAATATTTAAAACATACTTTTAGTAAATTTTTTAAAATTTTTAAGAAAAAAATTTTAAAAATATTATTATATTGAAATTTAAGTTTATATACAATAATAATTTAAATTACAATATAATAGAAAAAAGTCTTTCTCAAAAGTTTTTGAAAAAGAAAATTGAAAAACAAAATTATAAAATATTGATTTTTAAAAAAAGATGGATATCTGTAATAATATTATTATAAATGATGTAATTTTTGTTGTATTTTTTATTTTAGTAATTTTATTTGCTCTTATTTTTTTAATTGTTGATGGTTCAAATGAGATTGAACGATTGAATAGAAAGATTGAAAAATTAGAGAATAAGATTGAATAAAAAATTTTTATAAAAATATTTTTATAAAAATATTCTAAAGAATATTTTTTATTTTCTTAAAAGAAAATTTAAAAGTCCATAATAGTCTCTTCATTTACAACATTTATAGGCATATTTTTATATTCAGCGCCTGTATATTGGTCATACATTTCATTGAAATAGGGTGAGAATAAACCATCGGTTCTTAATGAGGAATGTTCGTTGTATCTTGATTTAGATACTAAACATGTGTTGGGATGGTCTTTGATAGGTATATCACCACGGAATGGGTCGCCATATTGATATTGAGGGTCTTTTAGAATTACTCTGGGTAAGTTAACTTGGAACATAAAAGATTTAGGGTCAGCGATATCAATGTTATAAGGGGTTACGCCTTTACTTGTTCTAGGTAATCTTACAGAATCACATTGTCTATTCATTTTAGCGAGTTTTGAGGCATAATCTTCATTAACAATTGGTGCGTGATCACCAGCATTTACTAAATCAGCAAAATGAGGTGCGCATTCTTTCTCTTCAGGTGAAGTATATTGATCACCTAAACTTACATCAAAAGGGGTATACTCTTCTACATTTGAATTATTAGATGAATTGTGGTAGTAATAGTAAGCACCACCAATCACCAATAATAATACGACAGCAATTAAGATATATTTAGTGTTCTTGTCCATTACTCATATTTTTAAAAAAAAATATAAAAAAACTTTTATATTTTCTTATATAAAAATTATAATAAAAAATATTTTATAGAAATATTTCTTTTGAGAAATATTTTATAAAAATATTTTAAAGATATTTTTCTTTTATTAAATCGCAATAGAGTTTGATATTATTTTTAAAATTCTGATCATCTGTTTTGTTCATAATCTCTGTTAATTTTTCAATCTCTTCTTTTGCAATATTTTTAGGTAAAATATTTAATTTAATAACAATATCAACATATAATATAACATCTACATTTGATTGTTTTAATATTTGTTCAATAAACATTTTTATTATCTCTTTATTTTTAAATAATTTTAAAAATCAAGAATCATTTTTATAAATTTTATTTATAAAATTTTTCTTAAAAAATTTTTAATAAAAATTTTATAAAAATAAAATTTTATATATACATATTTTTAATTGAAACTTCATTTTCATTTATTAAATCTTTTAAATATTCATTCACATTATTTTCATCGATTACATAACTTTCATTATTTTGATTATTCATAATTCTTTCTAAATTGATAATAGAGATAGTCTCTTCAATTATATTATTTAATTCTCTAAGTCCTGTAGTAGTATCGCGTTTAATATAACCTATTATTTTATAAATAGATCCTTTTGTGAAAGATACATTAATATTCAATTTTTTACATTTATTAGGAATAGTATATTTATTAACAATATTATATAGATCTTCTTTAGAATATTTTTCAATATTGATAATATTTAATCTATCTTTTAGAATTGGATTAATATTTTCATCATTCATAGTAAACATAAACCATATCTTAGATATATCATAAGTTATAATATCTAAATAGTCATCTTGAAATTTACTATTAGTTGTATAATCTGTTATATGGATCAATGAATTTGAAACCTCTTGACCTTTATTTGTATCAGCGATTTTATCTATCTCATCAAAAACCATAATACCATTATCACAACCCATTCTTTGTATCGCTTTTAAAATCATACCAGCAGATGCACCTACATATAATGAATAATCACCTTTAAGAACAGAGACATCATTCATACCACCAATATATATAAATTCTGTAGGTAATCCAATTGCTTTACCAATTATACTACAAATATGACTTTTACCACTTCCAGGAAGACCTTTTAACGCTATTGAAGTTTTATTATCTCCGTTTAATCTATTATTGATATTATATAAGATTTTATACTTAACATTATCCATACCATATATCTCCATATCTAACATTCGTTTACAATTATATAAAGTTTCTCTTATGTTTGTATCTGTAATATTTTTGATATTATAAGGTAGGGATAGAGCAAAGTCTAATTTCTTTTTAATATTAACTGCTTCACTACCTTCACTTTTTTCATATGAGAGATATAAATTATATAATTGTGATTTAATATAATCATTAACATTTTTATTTAAAATACTCATACGAATATCTGTATCTTTATTTATAAGTTTTTTAATTTTCTCTTCATCAGGATGAGGTCTATGTTTCAATACTTTTTTAATCTCTTGTTGTAAATGAATATAATCTAAAGAACTCGGTTCATATTGTTTTAAAACTTTAAATAAATTTAAAAGTCTTGATTTCTTTTTTAAAGGAATATCTGCATTTAATATATCTTTAAGAGTTATTTCATTAGATTTGATATATTCATTAACACATTCAAATAGACTATATTCATCTTCTGTTAAATTTGTTAATTCTTTTTGAATATTACCATTTTTAATCATATCAAAGATAATATTTCTTATTCTATCTCTATCAAATGTTAACTCATCATCAACAATAAATGAATCTTCTTCATTTAATGAATATTCTTCATTTAATGAATTTTCTTCAAATTCTTCTTTTTCATTAAATAAATATTCATCATTTGAAGAATATTCATCATTTAAAGATATTTCATTTTCATCTAAAGGATTACTTCTTAAATTATATCTCGATCTTTTAATTGGTGGTTCTTCTGAACTCATTCTTATTTTATAAATTAAAATACTTTAATATTCTTTAAAATAATTTTTCATTTTCATTTTTATAAAAAAAAATTTATATTATGAATTTTTTTTATAAATTCATTTATAAAAATTTTTATAATAATGGATCATAAAGATTTAAATAAAATTAAAAATCAATTAAATAATATAGATGATCATTTGTTAGAATTGATAAGTGAGAAACGAGAAAGTCCCAGAAATAGAGCGATGTCAAAAATGGACGCCACAATAAATAATGAACAATTGATTTTAAAAAGATTAAAATCGATAGAGATTTCTATTGATTTATTATTTGATAAATTAGATGAAATATTAAAATCAAAATAAAATATTTCTTGAAAGAAATATTTATTCTTAAAATAAATATTTCTTAAATAAAATATTTCTTTCAAGAAATATTTTAATAAAAATGAAAATAAAAATACAAAGATATAAAATATAAAGTTATGAGTAATTTTGAGAAGTATCTGAAATATTATTCTGATAGATATGAATATGAACCTTTTTTATATAATACAGATATTTTAAATGATTTTGGAATAACATTAGATTATGATGGATGTAAAGTTTTTACTGAAGATGATTATGATAGAATTATCGCTATGACATATTTAGATAAAGATATTCCTGAAATATATAGAAATAGAAAGAATTATAATAGAATAGTGAATGATATTCTTTTAGGTTATATTCAAAAATATAATATCTCTTATAGAAAACATTTTCATAAATAAAAAATACTTAAAAGTATTTTTTATAAAACTCCACCAATGTTTATAATATTTCCATTAGGTTTATTTAAAATCAAATTTATATATTTTTCATTATTTACTAAAATATCTTCTGCTGTTCTAAAACGATATAAAGTTTTATTTGGATTATTTTTACCTTCAAATATATATGGTCTATTCTTTGTTAAATCTATATAATTTTCCCTTACAATTTTAAAATCGCGATCGATACTATCTAATTCTCTACGAATATTTTCACTTTCAAATACTTTGATATTAAAAATATCATATAATAATTCTCTAACAAAGAAATTAGATTTTCTAATTCCAACTTCATATGCTAAAGAGGTTATAGCAAATGTAATATCATATTGTGGAATATAAGCATTTGGAATTATTAACATTCCTCTTTTATTTCTAAAACCTGATAATCTACCTTGTTCATCTACAGATTGTAAATTTTTATTTAAAATTATTGGATCGCTGAATTTTGAAGCGAAACCCCAATCACCTATTTTAATCAAATACCCAACATTTTTAAAGTAGAATGTCTTACCTCTAAAATTATATGAAAAATAATCAGCATCTTTTAATTTTTTTCCATTAAAAATTGTATTATCTTTTATAATCTCTATAAAAATATTATCGGGATGTAAATCGTTATGTGATACTTGATATAAACTTTGATATGTTGCAATTGATAATAACAATTGTGTAAATATAGATCTAGCGGTTAAATCATCAGTAAGATCAATTGTTCCATTATCAATCAATTTTCTTAAACTTCCATCAACTCGTTCCATAAATATATATTGTGCAAATTTAGGAGAATAACATGTTGCAAAATCTAATATATCTACAAAAAATGGACATCTATTATTTTTAACAAGTTCACTAACTATAATACCTATTACATATTCAGAGTATTGTTCATCTGGACATATATATATTAATTTATTTTTTTCTTCATATCGTTCACATTCTAATGGTTTATAATTATTCAAAGATAGTTTAGCGACATAATTTCTTGTTGAATTATTACTAAAAGATATAGCAAATACCTCTCCAAATTTACCTTTACCAAGTCTTTGAGTAAATTTAATATTTGTTCCCATCAATGGACATAGACTTGATTCTTTTGTTAAAGTTCTAACAATTAATCCGCCTGTATTTAAAATATCTAAAACTTCATCAGTTCCATTAAATTTTATATTAACATTTTCTTCAGGAATAATACTATAAGATATTTTATTTCTATTAAGAATATTTTCTAAAACACTTAACAAATCATAATCATAAAGCCAAAAAGGTTTAACATAAGGTCTAAATTCAAATATTTTTTTATATTTTCTCTCAGGATCCAAAATCTTTATATATTTATTTTTATGAGAGACAAAAATAATTAGCATTATTTATTATTTTAAAAAGAAATATTCTTAAAAAAAATGATTTTAAAATCTTATATTTTTACAATTATAAGATTTATTATGAAAAATATTGGAAGTAATTATAAAATAAATTTTATATATAAAAATATTTTAAGTAAATATAATAATATTGATTGTTGGAGAGAATTATGTTTTTATGGTTTTTTAAATTCTTCAGAGTTAATAAATAAATTTAAGAAATATTTTGAAAAAGATATTAAATGTTGGAGAAATTTATGTAGAAGTGGAGTAATAAATTCAAAGGATATGATAGATGAATATATAGAATATATAGAGAATGATATTTATTCTTGGAACAATTTATGTGGAAGTGGTGTATTAAATTCAATTGAGATAATTGATAGATATCTTCATTTCTTCGAGAATGATATTCATTCTTGGAGAGATTTATGTTTTAGTGGAGGAATAAATTCAATAGAGATGGTTGATATTTATCTTGAATATATAAAGAATGATATTCAATGTTGGAGAAGTTTATGTATAAGTAGAGTAATAAATTCAATAGAAATGATTGATAAATATTTTGAATATTTCAAGAATGATATTCAATGTTGGAGAAATTTATGTATGAGTAATTCAATAATTATATCTAGAGGTTTAATCAATAAATATATTAAATATTTTAAAAATGATATTAAATGTCGGTTATATTTATATGAAAATATAAAAAAAATAAGTTATACTTATAATAATTATCTAATTAATATATTTTAAAAATATAAAGTTTAATTTTAAAATATTCTTAAAGAATATTTTAACTAAAACATGGATAAATATTTATAAATATTTTATTATTCTCTTCATTCTCATTTTCTTCTTCTATTTCCTCATTTTCTTCATTTTCATTATTATCTAACGATATAATATGTTCATTATATATATTACAAATTTCTTCAATTATACTATAAGAATAATAACCGGTATCATATGCTTCATTATTTATATAAAAATCTAAATTAATATCTCTGGGTATAATAAAATCAGGTATATCAAGAAAAGTTTTAAGATAATATATTGCAAATCTAACTTGCATCTCTATAGTATTCATTCTATTAATAATTTCATATACTCTTTCATTGAATTGATATTCTTGTTTTAATTTTTCTATATTTTCTGTAATAATATTATCTAATTCTTCATCTAAATTCATTTCTCTTCTACACATTGGACATTCCTTACTTTTCATACCTTTTAGACATTCTCTATGAAATAGATGTTTACATTTTAAATCATTATAAATGTCATGATTCAATTCCTCTAAACATATAGGACATTCATTTTCTAAATCTTCAATTATCTCTTTAATATTTTTATCATTCATTATTTCATATTTTCTTTTATTAAAAGAGAATCTTAAAAATTTCTAAAGAAATTTTTGAAAAATTATAAAATTATAAAATGAAAAATTATAAAATTTTTATAATTAGAATCTTCTGCGATGTCTTCTTCTAAAACCTCCCCAACCATATCCTCTGTAAGGATATCCAAATGAGTAGTAATAAGGAACATATCTATTTTGAACATATACTACCTCTTTATTATCATTTTCCTCGTTATCTTTATTGGAATGTTCTTGAGAGTGTTTGTATAAATAAAATAATACACCGATAATAATTATTATCGTTATTGCAATAATAATATATAATACTTCATTGCCCATTATTTTTGATTTATAAAAATTTCTTTAGAAATTTTTATTTTCTAAAGAAATTTTTATTTTAAAATATAAAAATGATTTTATATTTTTGTTTTAAAAATTCTTTAAAGAAAATTTAAAAATGTTTATTGATATAATTCTTTTAACTGGAGAAATTATAAATATAAATAATGTTTATAATTTTGTTTTAGATAATTGTGAGATTGTTTTAAATTACAATAATATTACATATTATTGTTCTAATTTTTAAAGAACAATAATATAATTTTTAATTATCAAAATATATCTCACATTCGTTATCATTTATCTGTTCAAATCTTAACTCTTTAAAATCAACATTTTCGAAATTAAATGAAATAAAAGGTGTTTTCTCAGGAACAATTACATCTTCATCTGTATAATTATACATAATAATATTTCTTTGATCAATATCTTCATTTTTAGTATATACTATACCATTCAATACATTCACTCCTTTAGCAAATAGAAATGCATTAATCTTTACATCAACTTTAATTTTATGTTCTGAACTGAATTCCCAACCAAGATTTAGAATACTTGGTGAGTTTTTTGTCAATGTAAATTCAGTATGATTAATTAAAGCGATACCTGTATTTGTTTTTGTGAAAGGAATCGGTCTTTGATTTTCTAAAGTTTTAATAACAACTTTCATTATTTAAAATTATATATTTTTTTAAATATATAAAAACTTAAAAGTTTTTATTAAACTTAAGAAGTTTTTATTTTATAAAAGTTTAATAAAACTTTTATAAAACTTCATTAAATGTTTTAATCATTTCATCAATACGTTTTTCATTTCGTTTTATATAAAATTTATTATCTACTGAAGGTGTAAAAGAAAATTCACAATCACTTTCATAACCTAAATCATCAAAAGATAAAGATCTCATAGATTCTCTCAAAAATCTATTCATACGATTACGTCCATTCTTTTTCATACATTTCGCTTGTTTTGCTCTGATTCTCCAAAACTCTTTACCTGTAAGTGTATATTGTGTTTTATAATATTCTTGTTTATTTGGGTCAATTCTTTTACCCATCAATAAAATACAATATTTAATTATATTTTTAAAATGTATTTTTCCATTTTTATACAACATATTCTCCTTGTCCGATTAAATGTAAACCTCCATTAGCACTAGTTATAGTAGAAGTCTGTAATATATTACTATTAGTATAATATCCATCACATATATATAAAAATAAATTTTGATCATCGGTTTCTAATACAACATTTGGATAACTAGCAAATGCAGGTGTAAAAGGAGAATTATCGGCATTCGTTACGGAAATATCTTTTAATGTTCTTTTAAAGAAACCTCTGTTTGTAACCTTTGGAGATATTGGTAAACCAAATAAATATATTCTTAAATTACCTGCTGAATTGATAATATCATTAACAATTACATCTACTCTAAAACTAATAATAGAATGATCATTATAAAACCAACCACCACCAATACCTGAAGGTGTTCCATAAGTATCTTCACCACGTGCTTCAGGTAATATACCGCCTTGTTTATCAAAATATATAGCATAATCTTGAGGCATTATTTCTTCAAAAAAAAAATTTAATTATACTTTTTTTTAAAGAATATTTTATAAAAATATTAATAATGTCTACCGCTGATTATGCAATCCGTTTTGAAAAACTTGGTGATATAGCACCTGTTGCATTTGGAACAACAACTGCAGGAACATCTACTCAAACTTTAGCAGTAGGTAAAAACTACTTTAGACGTGTAAATGACTTAGTTCAATTCAATATAGACTTGAACGTATCTAACTTAGCAGGTTCTGCTGGTAATTTAAGAATCAATTTAGCAGGTCTACCTGTATCTAAATTAGTAAATAAAGTATATTACCCTAAAGTTGTTTCATTATCTCTATTAGACTCTGACGACACTGCTCTTACACCTGCTCCTACAGGTGTAGTTGTTGGAACTTTAACACAGATTGAAAAAGTAATGTATTTAGATCTAGCAGATAATGCAGGCGCTATCGCTTCATCAACTGCAGCTACCGCAAACGATGGTATTCATTTAGTAATGTCAGGTGAATATCGTGTATAATTTTTAAATTCATTTTAAAAAATTTCTTTTAAGAAATTTCTTTAAAAAAATCTTTTAAGATTTTTTTATAAAAATATTTCTTTAAAAAAATCTTAAAAGATTTTTTTATAAAAATAATGCCGTTTGCTAATTTGGGTCAAATGAAAGAATGTTATACACAAGATTTAAAAGCGAGAGTAAATAATAAAAGAAGTAAATGGGATTGTGATGAATTTTTAAAAGCAGGTTGTTTACCTTTACATCAAACTAAAAAAAACACTAAGAAAGATAAATGTGTAAAAGTTAAAAAAACAGAAAAAAGAGTATATTATCAAGGAAAGAATGGAGGTATATTCTATTTTGTAGGAGGTGTTAAAATATATGTTCCTGTAGCTTTAAAAAATAAAGTTATGAAAAAATATAAAGTTAAGAAATATATAAAAAAATAAAAATTTCTTTTATAAAAAAGAATATAAAAATTTCTTTTAAGAAATTTTTTATTCAAAATAAATATCTTGAACTATATTTTCATTATGTATTAATTTGATAGGATATTCTTTATAATCTTTTAATAAATTATATGCATATTCAATATCTTTACCGACTAATTCATTCATTAAAATATTTTTAATTTTTCTATATTTTAATGGTGTTTTTTTATCTTTAATATTTATGTTATTTTTTTGAATATCTTTTTTATTATAATTTTGGATAGTTGAGATAATTATCGGTTTTATCTGTTTTAATATCTCTTCGGTAATCTCTTCAACATTCATTAATTTTAAAATTACAAATTTTAAAATTTGTAATTTTAAAATTTTAAAATTAAAAAGTTAAACTTCTATTTCTTTTTATATGAGATTTTGTATTATATTTTGGTATTATATAATCAAAGTATATTATGTAAATTGATAATATAAAAATACATATCAAAAGAAATATATCTATATTATTAAATAAATATAAAAATTTATATATATTATATACCATTTCTATATATAAAATTTATATATTATATAATTTTTAAAATAGAAAATCAAATTTAAAATATATTTATATAAAATAGATGGGATTAACAGAGAGTTCCTATACTTGGGGTAATGATTATAAAGAGTATACTACAAAAAAAGATGTGGAATTGATATTATCAAATTATCAAAATGCAGAATATTTAAAAGAAAAAATAGAAAAATTAGAAGATGAAATTAAAAATTTAAAAGATACAAATGAAAAATTATTAAAAGATAATGAGAGGTTAATAAATGAAAAAAATATAAAAGATATTGATGAAATAGATTCTTATATAAATGAAAAAATAATTAATGAATATGTAAATGGAATGATTAAAGAGGGTAAAATAACTCCTATGACATCTCAAGAAAAAATTGTTTATACAAATTTCTTTAAAATAGCGTTAAAAAGTTTAGAAGATTCATTTAGATTTAGTCATATACCTTTTGTAGGACATTCAATATCTTTTAATATTAAACCGAGATAAAATTTTCATTTATGAAAATTTCATTTATGAAAATTTTCCTATATAGAAAATTTTAAACCATAATTTTCCAAGGTTCATTATAAGGAATAGATTCTTCTGTTGTTGAAGCGCCTTGTTCAACTTTAACATTATTGAAATTTCTATTTCCTTGAATTGGTTGATATGTATTTGGTATTCCTCCATTTATTACTTTTGATTGTCTAGCATTCATAAATTGTTGTAAAGCATTACTTATTATTCCATCAATTTTATTGATATCAGTGCCTATATATACACTTACAACCTGTGAATTAATAAAAAATAAAAATGTTGGCGTTTTTGTAATTGATGTTTGAGTTCTTTTTGAACTTTTAATTATTTCACTACATTGATTTACATCACACATTCCAAAAATGACATTACTATATTTTCTAGATAATTGAACTATATTATTTTCAATAGATCTAGAAGATTGACATCTAGAACTTTTAAAAAAACAAACACTAATACCCTGTTTTTTAAGACCTATTAAATTACCATTTATTATAAAATCATTAGAAGTTAAAGGAATAATAGGCATTACTTTATTTGATTAATTTTTTTAAATGGTTATTTTCTTTATAAATATTTCTTTAAGAAATATTTTATAAAATATTTTATAAAATATTTCTATAGAAATATTTTAATAATAAAGTAATGTCTACTAAAACAGAATTGAGTAAAATGAATATTAAACAATTAGAAAAATTAACCAAAGGTATGAAAATAAAAGGAACTGGTAAAAATGGAAATGTAGTCAAAGGTGATTTAATTAGAGCACTTTTAGATAAAGTATCTAAAGATAGTTCTAAAGATTCTATTGTTATTAAATCTTCTGGAAAAAAGAAAGTTATAAAACGTAAAAGTTCAAAGAAAACTTCTGCAAAGAAAAAGACTTCTGGAAGAAAGAAAGTTATAAAACGTAAGACTTCTGCAAAGAAAGTTTCAAAGAAAAAGACTTCTGGTAGAAAAAAAGTTATAAAACGTAAGACTTCTACAAAGAAAGTCTCAAAGAAAGTTTCTAAAAAGAGAGTATCTGGAAGAAAACCAACTAAAAAAGTAGTAAAGAAAGTAATAATTAAAAAGAAAACACCTAAGAAAGTTGTATCTTTGAAAGAGATAGTTAAATCACAACAACCAATTAAAGTTTCTTCTTTACCCAATTCTCCTGAAAAGAAATGCACTGATGCTTTAAATCCTTTAGAATGTAGAACTGATGAATATTGCTCACAGACCGGTGAATGTCTAAAAGGTTCACCTGAATCTTTAGAAGGAAAATATGTTTTAGAGTTTACAGGAAATAGAAAACCTATCTTTGGTAATGAACAAATTTTACAAAGATTGAGAGATCAATTAGGAGAAGGTAAAGTATCTAAATACATTTCAAAAGCAGATATGAAACAAAAAGCAATCCCTAAACCTATTAAAAAAGAAGAGAAATCTTCAATAAATACTCAAAAGAAAATGGAAGATGCTTATAAAACATTTAAAAAATGTTTAGAAAATTTGAAATAAAAAAAAATATTTCAAATTTTCTTTCAAATAAATATTTCAAATTTTCTTTCAAATAAAATTTTCTTTTAAGAAAATTTTATATAAATATTTTATTAATCTCTTCAATACATTCATTGATCATTCCATTCTCCATAAAATAAAAAGTATAATATCTATATTCTTTGATATTAAAAAACATTTGAAAAGTATTATAATTATAAAATATTCTTCTTTTCTTTAAAGGAATATTATACTCTTTATCTTCATAATCATATAATACAATATAAGGTAAATTATTAATATCGAAATCAATATAATACCCCGGATACATCAACAACTTTCATTTTATAAAAATTATCTTATAAAAATTATCTTATAATTTTTATATATTACTATTTATTTTTAAAATTTTAAAGTATATCTCTATAAGGTTGAACCATATACCATTCTTTCCATTCTCTTTCATTTAAATATCTATAAAAAACTATATAACTATTCTTTTTAGGTTGATTAAAGTTATGATTCATACATCCATATAGATACATCAATCTAACTTCAAAAGGTGCTTCCCATAATAATGGATTATATATATGAAAAAACATCATATCTTTATAATCACTAAAAGAAATAACTTTATCAACTATACTTTTATTAAAATCATCTTCAATTATTTTTAAAACAACTTTTTCTGTATAAAATAATTTAACAATATCTTCTTTATCGAATCTAATAATTCGCATTATTTTATATTTTTTTATATTTAATAAAATCTTATAAGATTTTTTTCTTAAAAAGAAATATTTTATAAAATATTTTATTTAAAAAAACTATTAAGTTTTTTTTAAAATACATTAACTAAATAATTATTATAATTATAAGTTATATATTTATATTCAATATTTTCACATAAATATCTACAACATTCAAAATCGTATTGAATATATTCAAAATATCTATCAATTCTCTCTATTGAATTTATTCCTTCAGTATTAAAACATAAATATCTCCAACATTCAATATCATCTTTTATATATTCAAGACATCTATCAATTTTCTCGATCGAATTTAATCCTTCAGTGTTTCTACATAAATATCTCCAACACCATTCATCATTTTTAATATATTGTATATATCTATCAATTTTCCCTATTGAATTTAATCCTTTATTACTTTTACATAAATATCTCCAACACCATTTATCATTCTTTATAAACCGAAGGTATTTATCTATTTTTTCAATTGAATTTAGCGATCCACTTCTACATAAATATCTCCAACACATTATATCACCTTTTATATATATTAAATATCTATCAATTACTTCTATAGAATTTATTCCTTCAGTATTATCACATAAATATCTCCAACATCCCCTATCATTCTTTATATATTCAAGGTATCTATCAATATATTCTATTGAATTTATTCCTTTATTATTTTTACATAAATCTCTCCAACATTCCTTATCATTTTTAAAGAATTCCATATATTTATCAATATATTCCGTAGAGTTTATTATATTATTTCCACATAAATATCTCCAACATTTCTCATCATTCTTAATATATTCAAGATATCTATCAATACCTTCTATTGAATCTATTTTTTTAGTATTTTCACATAAATATCTCCAACATTGAATATCATTCTTTATATATTCAAGATATAAATCAATAACTTCGGTGAAATTTAATCCTCCGGTATTTGCACATAAATATCTCCAAGATTCAATATCATTCTTTAAATAATCTTTAAATTTATTAATTAAACCTTCGGTGTAAATTAAAGATCCATTTTTACATAAAGTTTTCCGAATAATTTCATTTGAAATAAATTTATACATAAATTCAATTTTATAATTTTTTTTAATAGTATTCATAATAAGAACTTTTAAATTTAATTATTTATATTTTTAAAATTCATTTTTTTTAAATATTTATTAAAGGAATATATTATTTTAAATAATGAATAACCAAGATAATCTACCTTTTGGATTATTTGAACCTACAAGTAATGGTAAAATAACTTGGATTTGTAATTACGACAAAGATAGAAATATTACATCTGTGTTTAAATTTCAAGATGGAGATGAAGTCGATAAAAAAGTTGGTATTCTTGATAATATAGAACAAGCGATTGAATGTAGAGATGAATTGATAAAGGATGGTTGGAAAAAATTAGAACCACCTAAAATAACATTTAGTTATGGTAGAAATAAAGAAACAAGTGATATGAATAGAAAACAAAAAAGATGGTTAGCAAAACAAGCAAAGAAAACTTTGTAAAAAAATAAAAATATTCTTATAAGAATATTTTTTCTTAGAATATTTTTTAGAATATTTTTAATAAATATTTTTTTCTTTATAAAAATATTCTTTAGAATATTTTTAATAAATATTTTTTTCTTTATAAAAATATTCTTTAGAATATTTTTTATAAATAATGAAAACAATTTACATATTTATTATTACAATAGTTCTTTTAATAGTTTTATTATATTTATGTAAAAAAGAAGGTTATGGTGTATTAGATAATGTGATAGGTAATAAAAAAGTTAGATTTAATGAATATACATTAGCAATACACCCTGATATGAATTCAACAACTATAGAGAGATTAAAAGATTTTCATAATGTAAATCCAAATCCTGATATTTTATATTAAAAAAATTCTTTAATTTTTTATAAGAATATTTTATTTTAAAAGAAAATTTTTTATTTTCTTTTGATGGTTTTTTTAAAAGAAAACCTTTGCAAACTTGAAACAAGAGTCTTCAGTAAACTCTTCCAAACATTTCATCAACTTCTGTTTGTCAACAAAGAGACATTCCCGCTCTGATCGATCGGAACAAAGCATCACAAAATCACGTGTATTGTAATACATGTATGCAATGAGAATGAATGCAATGATCACATTAAACAAAATAAACCTCTTCATTTCAATATTCTTTAGAATATTCTACGAAATGTATTTTCTTATATTTTTAAAATCATAAAAATCCATTTTTAAATTAAACAACACCATCTCTTTTTATCTTCTTTATAAGAAAGAGAGATGGTATTATCTCTTTTAGGTTTATTTGGTAATTCTTTAAGAATATCATTTAATAATTCATCAATACCTTCACCTGTTTTTGAAGATAAATAATAATATTCTCTATTTCTCATTGAATAAGGTATAAAACATTTATCTAATTTTGTAATCACTATAAACACTTTAACATTTTCATCAACAACCTCTTTTATAAATTTTATTTTTTTATTAATTGAATTCAATGTATCTAAAATATCTATACATAAAATTATAATATCTGCTTTTCTTAAATAGATAGGCATAACACTATTAAATCTTTCACTTCCTGCAGTATCCCATATTTCCATAATTTTATTATCTTTCTCTATACGATTATATACAGCACCGATAGTTGGTTGAACTATCTCATATTTATCATTTATAATTCTATTTACAAGAGTAGATTTACCAACAGAGTAATCCCCATAAAATACAACATTTGTCATATTATTTTTTATAAAAATATTTAAAAAATATTAAAATATATTTTTATAAAAATATATTTAAAAAAAATGATTTTGAATTTTAAAAATATAAAATTTTAAAGTTTTATAAATATCTTTTAGATATGTCTAACGAAGTTGAGAAGAAAATTCTTGCACTTTATATTGAACAATGGTTTAGTTGGTTTGGTATTGATTTTTTTGATAATTATGGAAAAGGAGAGACTAATATAATTGATGCTTTTGATACTATTCGTTTTGGTAAAGAAGGAGATAAAGAATATGTATATCTTAAATTTAGTGATAAAGTTCATTCTGGAGAGATATTTATATATGATGAATTAGAACGTATTCCTTTTGATGTAATTGATAACAAAAAAGTATATTTAAAAGAAGAGATGAAATGTCAAATTCCACCTATTTATAAAACTTGTTGCAATGATTATCCTCCTGAATTTTAATATTTAAAAGTATTATTAAAAAAATGATTTTATATTTTAAAAATATAAAATTTTAAAGTTTTATAAATATCTTTTTAGAATATGACATCTGAGATATATTTTATATTTGAATATGATATTGGTCGTGATTTTCTTTATATTGATTATTACACTTCAAAATATAATAAAGGTAAATTAACTCTGCATAGAGAAGATATAATTTCATTTGAAAAATGTTATAAAAAGAATGATATTGAAATGAATGAAGGTTCATATATGTCTTATGGTATATCTATAACTCTTAAAGATATAGATATTCCACATACATTTTATTATGTATCTAAATGTAAGAATTATACTGACAAACATATTGATGGATTATATGAAGATCTTACAAAATTAACAAAATAAAAAGGATTTTATATTTTAAAAATATAAAAAATAAAGTTAAAATGGATTTTACTACTAAAGATTTTATCTCTGAAAATTTTGATTTTAAACAATTCTTTAAGAAATTTTCTATTGATTTTTATAATGTAGAAAATGAAGAATATGTAAATAAATTCAATGAATCATTTGAAATTCTTAAGATTGATACTGATAAATCTACAATCACTATTAAATATAGTGAAGATGTTGTAAATGGTAATATTTATTTTGCTGACACTTATAGAAAATTACCTCGTAGAACTTATACTGAAATCTTTACTTTACAATTATTTTTAAACGATGATTATTCATTAGATTTTTATTTAAAAAAATGAAGAATAGTTTTAAATAAAATTCTTTAAAGAAATTTATAAAGTATTTCATAAATTATATAAATAATGAAGTATTTCAAAGGTGCTAAAGGCGGTTTATTTTATTTGAAGAATAATAAGAAAGTCTATATTCCTAAAAATAAAATTACTGAAGATATGTTATCTAATGCATCACCTTTTATAAAAGATAAAGGAAATGTATCTTCAGACAATAAAAAGATAGAAAAGAAATCTTCTAAAAAAGTTTCTAAAAGAGTTTCAAATAAAAAATCTTCAAAAAGAAGAAGTTCAAAAAGAAGAACTCTCTCAAATGAGAAAAGTTTAATATATATAAATACTATTCAAAAACTTATAGATAATAAATATTCTCGAAAAAATATAGAGAAAGAATTAAAAGAGATACAAGAGATAATACCTAAAACTTTTTATAAAAATGGAAAACTTTTATTGAAAACAAAAGAAGAGATTATTGATGAATTGAATAATATTCTCTTGAATTTGAAATTGATAAAACTTGAAAATACTGAACATAAAATAGGTATGTTTAGAACCGATATTTTAAAAGTTAATAAAATTATTGGTAGAGGGGGTCAAGGAAGTATTTTATCTGGAACATTTAACAATATTCCAATTGTTATAAAAGCAGAATTAAAAGGTTTACAAACCTCTTCATTGAATGAAGAGTATAGATTATTAAACATATTAAGAGATGTGAAAGGAATTCCCAAAGTATATTCTTTAGATGTAATTGATGGAGTGAACTTAATGGTAATGGAATTTTTAGGGGTTAATGTCTATCAAATATCTCAAAAAATAAATCTTTCAGAAAAAGATATAAAATATATAGGAAAAAATATTGCAGAAATTTTATCCAAAATTCATTCTCATAATATTATTCATAGAGATATAAAACCTTCAAATATTATGTTTAAAAATAAAGATTTAAGAGATATACAAAATAAAGAAGTTTATGTAATAGATTTTGGTTCTTCATTTGAATTGAGTAAATGGGCATCACCTGTAGGAGGTTTCTTTGGTTCTCCTGAATTTTCATCGGTAAATATATTAAAAAATATACCCGCTTCATTCAAAGATGATTATGAATCTTTAGGTTATTTACTTCTATTTTTATGTTGCAAAAACGAAATAACATTCTTTAATGAAAAATTAAAGAGTTTACCAGAAGATCAGAAAATAGAAAAAATAATACCGCTAAAAGAGAGTTTCTTAAAAAATTATAAAGGAACGAATATTCCTGATTTTATTAAAAAATATTTTGATACTCTTAAAAATTATAAAGATGAAAAAGATTTTCAAAAAGTTTTTAAATAAAATATTTTTTCAAAAAAATATTTCTTTAAAGAAATATTTATAAAAAATAAGATGTCTTCTGCAAAAGACAAAGTCTCTGGATGTAGACTTGTTGATATCAATAATAACGTATTATTTACTCAATTGAATAAACCATTAAATCCTGAACTTGCTGGTAATGGAGGTAAACCTAAAAATAATAGAAACGCTTATAATCAAAAGAAAAAGAAGCGTTAAAAAATATTAAAATGGATTTTTATATTTTTATAAATATAAAAAAATACTCTTGTTTAAAAATGAAATACAAGATTTTTGAGAATATTCGTAAGGTATGTATCAAAAACTCCTACGATTTTGAAGTTTTTGAAGATGATTTTGATACTATAAGAATCAAACATAAAAACGAAGAGGTATGGATCTGTATCTCTGTTATGAACTTTAAAAAGAGATTGGTTCATATCTATTATGATGGACATCAATCATTAGATATAGACGAAATAGTTGTAAATGAATTTATTGATAATGAAATTATTCCTATCATCGGTAGATCAAAACTCTCTGTTAAGTTTGTATATCCTTGTGTTTAAAAATAAAATAAAATTTCTATTAAGAAATTTTAAAAATTATTTTTATAAAAAATAAATCAAATATTTAAGATATATCATTTATATTAATAGATATTAATATATATCTATTAAATAATTATTATATTTATAATCTATTCTTTTGATGTTTTTAAATACATTTATTAAATATTCAATATTATTCTTAAAATATTTATTATATTTATCAATCATTTCTATTGAATTTAGTGAATTATTCTTACATAAAAAATACCAACACCAACGATCATTCTTAATATATTTATCAATACTTTTAGTAGAATTTAATGATTTTAATGAACCATTTCCACATAAATATCTCCAACAATAAATATCATTCTTTATATATTCAAGATATTTATTAATAATTTCTATTGTATTTAATACCCCACTTTTACATAAATTTACCCAACATATTTCACTATTCTTTATATATTCAAGATATTTATTAATAATTTCTATTGTATTTATTCCTCCACTTTCACATAATTTTCTCCAACATTCTGTATCATTTTTAAAATATTCAAGATATCTATCAATACTTTCGATAGAATTTAACGAACCACTTTCACATAAACATCTCCAACATTCCTCATTATTATTTATAAATCGAAGGTATTTATTAATAATTTCTATAGAATTTAACGAACCGCTCAAACATAAATATCTCCAACAATAAATATCATTCTCTATAAACCGAAGGTATCTATCAATTTTCTCTATTGAATTTAGCGATCCGCTTATACACAAATATTTCCAACATACCTCATCATTTTTTATATATTCAAGATATTTATCAATACCTTCGGTAGAATTTAAAGAATTACTTTTACATAAATTTCTCCAACAATCTCTATTATTCTTGAAATAATTTATATATCTATCAATTAATTCTATTGAATTTAATTTCCCATTACAACATAATACTTTCCAACAATCAATATCGTTTTTGAAATATTCAAGATATTTATCAATCATTTCAATTGAATTTAAAGAACCGCTTAAACATAAATAATCCCAACAAACAATATCATCTTTTATATATTCAAGATATTTATCAATTACTTCTATTGAATTTAACGAATCACTACAACATAAATTTCTCCAACATTGAATATCATTTTCTATATATTCTTTGTATTCATTAATTATTAAACCTTCGGTTGAATTTAAAGAACCGCTTAAACATAAATATCTCCAACAATAAATATCTTTCTTTATATATTCCATATACTTATCAATTTTTTCTATTGAATTTAATACTCCATTTTCACATAAAAATCTCCAACATTGAATATCATTCTTAAAATACCTTCGGTATTTATCAATTAATTCTATTGAATTTATTCCTTCACTTTCACATAATCTTCTCCAAAATTGAATATTATTATTATTTAAAATGTAATTATATATAAGTTCAGTTTTAAAATTATTAAGGATAATTTCCATTCTTATTTTAAGATTATTTTTAATTTTAAAAATCATTTTTATAAATATCTAATTTATAAAAATGGAAAAATAAAAATTTATAAATATTATTTTTTATAAAAAATCTATAAAAATATATTTCTATGAAATGTTGACATTTGAAAGACATTTCAATCAAATGTTTAAGGAATGTATCGAAGAAAATGGTGATATTAATTCATTATTATTTTATTTCAATTTGGGTAAAGGTAAATTTGAAAAACTTGATGATTATGTTATTAAATATCTTAAGAAATATATATAAAAAATGAAAATATTTTATAAAATATTTTATAAAGAATAATATGAAGTATATAAAAAAGAATGTTTATTTATTAGAAAATAATATAATCAGAAAAGAAAATGTTAAAGAAAATGAAGTTAATATATTCAAAGAGATATATCCTAATAATTTTATCTCTTATTCTATAGATAATAAAGTTATATTATATAAAAAATTTGATGGTATTAATTTAAGAGAATGGATAGATAATAAAAGATATCCATTATCAAAAGAATATATTAAAAATATATTTGATAAAATGAAAGATAATATAAAAAAATTACATTTGTTAGGAATTGTTCATGGAGATATAAAATTGAGTAATTTTATTTATAATGAAATAAAAGATGAAATATATATTATAGATTTTGGTTATTCTCATAAAAATATGGATGGTTATGGTATTCCAAAAGGAACTCCAGATTATTGTTCTCCAGAATTATTTAATTATATTGAATATAATAATGAAAGTTATAGTTATATAGGTTTTAAAAATGATATATGGGCATTAGGAATATGCCTATATTATTTATATTTATTAAAATTTCCATTTGGTAATGAATTAAATGAAATTATAAATAATATAAAATCTTTTTATAATAATACAAATAATTATAAATATTTTATGGATATGGAATATAATATAAGAGATGATATTATAAAATATTTAATACATCCAGATAAACGCGAAAGTTTATATTAAAAAATATTCATTAGAATATTTTTAATAAAATATTCATTAGAATATTTTTTTATTTAAAAATAAAAAAATATAATATAATGAAATTATATAAAAATAAAGAAGGTGAATTTTATATTGTTAAAAAAGGTAAGAAAGTAATTATAGAACCAAAATTAACAACAAATGAAATACCAGTTATTAAAAAGATTGTTATTGATATGATTAAATCTAAAGATGAGAATTATTTTAAATGGAAAGATGATCCATCTCTAAATAAAACAAAACAAGATATTTTTGATACATTCAAAGAAAAATTAAATTGTGCTTATACTGAAAGATTGGTTATGGTTATGTGTTATTGTATAAATCTAATAAATAAAGGTGGAAATGTTGCTTTTGTTAAAAAAGAAAATGACGATTGGGTAGTTGTTTGTATAGATACAAATCCTGTATTTCATATATCACCAGATGATATTCCTTTGGTAAAACATAAAGAGATTATATTTGAAAGTGGAGATGAGTTATGGAAATGGAAAGGTTTAACAAAAGACCAAGAATTGATATCTTTTGTTGAAAATTCTTAATTATAAATTTTGTGTAAATAAAATTTTATATAAATAAAATTTAAATAATAAAACAAATTTATTAATGTCTTACCAACTTTTAAATCCTGTGAAAAATAAAAATATTGAAAAAATTGATATAAGAGATAATGATTCAAATGAATTAATTATATTAAAAACTATATATAATTATTCTTATAAAAATGAAATAAATCTTTTTAATATGTATCTTAAAAAAGAATTAAGATATTGTTTTGAAGATTTTGAAGATTTTTTAAATTGTTATAAAAATAATAAATTAAATAATATTCTTAAAAAATATATAGAACCTAAAATAATATTTAGAAAAATAATTTTAGAATATAAATTAAATAATTTAGAGGAATATGATTTTGATAATGATCATAAATTAAATATTATTAAAAGTGTATATAATAATATTTTCAATAATGATAAATTTATTAAATTGTCAGATAGACATTATAAAAAATATTATTATAAAGATTTTCTATTAGATGATACTATTTATTTAACAGAATTTATTCAAACATTTTTAGAAAATTATGAAACATTATTAAAATATCCATCATTTTCTACTGATTCTATAGAAAATATTGAATCAATAGAAAATATTGAATCAATAGAAAATATTGAATCAATAGAAAATATTGAATCAATAGAAAATATTGAATCAATAGAAAATATTATTACAACTTCAATACTTATTTTCTATGGTGTAATATATTTTTATTTATTATAAATAAAATTTTATTTATATAAAATTTTATATAAATAAAATTTTATATTTTAATGAATATTTTTAATTATTTATTTTTTGGATACTTTTTTGGAGGGTCTGCCTACTTTTTTTGTGGATTTTCTTACTGATTTTTTCATTGATACTTTTTTTGTGGGTCTGCCTACTTTTTTGACTGATTTTCTTACTGATTTTTTGACTGCTGTTTTTTTGCTAGATACTCTTCCTTTAAGACCTTTTCTTGAGGCAACTGAAGGGTTTCTTGCTACACGTAGAGTATGTTCGTCTAATGCGCGTACACCTTCTACTTTTAGACCTCTCTTTCTTAGTAATTCATGTAGTTTTTCTACAGGTAATCTTGAGGGAGATGCTCTACCTACACGAGAACCATGGACTTTGGATACACGTCCTGAAGGCATAACTCTTCTTACTTGAGATGAGCATCCTTTATGTTGTTTGCAGAAATGTGAGGGGGCGTTTGCCTCTCTTTTGCATCGTTTGCCTTCTTTGGTTAGACATTCACAGCGGGCCATTATCTATTAAAAATATAAAAATATTTTAATATTTTAATTAAAAAAAATATAAAAAAAATATTTTATATAAAATATTTTATAAAAATATTTCATTTATTTAAAATTTTTGTAGGACATAATCTATTTAAATGAAATGTACACATATTATAACCTTTAACTGCATTCAATCTACATCTATAACCTCTTGTTGTTAAACATTTACATTGCATTATTTTCTTTTTTAAAAGAAATATTTATATAAATTTCTTTTTAAAAAGAAATTACAAAAATTTTTCATCAAATAATGATTGATATACATCAGGAATTATTACATAATTATTATTACAAGATGTAATATATAATATAGGTATATCTAAATCTTTTATATCTTTTATAATTTTATAGATAAAACCGACTTCATTCATCTCTGAATTTGTATCAATCAAAGAATATAAAACATTATCACCTTCTGTTGTTTCATAGATTAATGTAATTTCATCTTCTGAATAAGTTATATTAATAAATAATTTTGATGTTTGTAGATTTATAATTTTTTGAAATTGTTGTAAAGTTAATTCTCTAAACATCTCAACTTTAACTTTACATTTTTTATATATAATTTCATCCATTATTTTTTAAATAATTATATTAAAAATTTTTGAAACTCAATTTTATTTTAACATTTAAATATTTTTTAAGTAATGTCTGATGAGTTAAATAATTTAGAAGAGATGGATATAGAATATACTCCTGATGAAATGGAAGTTATGAATGAATATTTCCCTGCACCTTCAGCAAAATCAACATCTTCAACAAATTGGAAATTTATAGGTTATACAACTCTATTATATATATTAATCTCAAATGAATATTTTGATTCTCTATTAAATAAATTTAATATATGTAGAGATAATTCAACTTATAAAACTATTGCTAAAACTATAATTTTCTTTATTCTATTTTTCTTTATTGATAGATATCTCTCTTGAGAGATATCCTTCTCTTAAGAGAGATATCCTTCTCTTGAGAGATATCCTTCTCTTAATATTTTTATATAAATATTTTATTTTTTTCTTTTAAGAAAAAAAAGAAAAAGAACTCAACACTTTACTTATTTTATTTCTAATATTTAATAAAATACCAAAAACAAAATAAGTAAAGATACTATATTATCCGCGGAAATAATATAATAGTCTCTCAATAATTTTTAAAATATTTATATAAATATTCTAAAAAATACTGAAATCATTTTCATATTATATGAATGATTTTTATAATTATACAATTATACCTGAAATCTTATATGTTTCAAAAGTCTCTATTCACTCCTTTTTTCTGAGACTTAACCTTATAATTTAAGGTTTCTTCTAAAATATATTGCTATCAGCGTTTTTTATTTCATATGATAATGTATAATATTTTACAATCATTAACATATAAATATAAAAACGATCTAAGACATTGAGTCAATTCTCTATATTTTTTAAAATACAAAATCAATTTTTTTTATAAAGATATTTCTTTTATTATTTATATAAATAATAAAACAATGAAGCGTTTATTAGATAGAATAAGTGAGGGAGTTAATGATATAAGATATCCATCTCCAAATAAAATCAGAGTGTTATGCAAAGTGTGTTATTCAAATGAATATGTTATATATTATTATAAAAATCATTCATATGTTATTACATTTGATAGAATAAAACCTAAAATAAAAAATAAAAATATATTTGGAACAATTACATTATTAGAAGAAGAAAATGTAATAACTCCTTTATATATAAAAATAAATAATAAAAAATATAACTTCAAATAAAAAATATATAAATTTTATAAAATTTTTATAATGAATTATCTTTTAGAAGGGGGTAAATATTTCATTCCAAGTTGTTCAAAGATGGATTTTTCAGTGGGTGTATATAAATATGTTCCATCTTTTTTCATTAAACCTTTTTCATTTAATTTTAAACCTTTTGATTTAGCGATGTTTCTCATATCTACATTTAATTTTGCACTACCTGTAAAATATAGTAGAGCACTTGCCCATTCTTTTTTAGGAACAGAATGTATATCTATTCTTTTACCTTTATTATTTATTAATATAACGCCCATCATTACAACTTTTCCTTTACTCAGAATTTCATTAGTTATTATTCCATTTTTAAGAAGAATTTCATATATTATATCTATATCTAAAGTTGTTAAAATATCTATATCACCTGAATATTCTTTTTTTCTTCTATAAGAACCTGCAATAATATACTTTTTCCCTTTTAAAACTTTTTTAAGTTTTTGATCTAATTTTTTAACATCTTTATAATATATCGGTTCTTGAAATGAGTGATAATATTTCAAACCTATACGTTGTTGTGAATTTAATTCTGAAATAGGTATATCTTTAATAGAGATATATCCTTTATTATACAATTCATTTGCTTTAACTTCTCCAACTCCCCATATATCTTTAAAAGAAGCGATTATCTTTCTTTTATCTTCTATTTCAAAAGGAATATCTTTAAGAATAATATCTATTTTTTTAGCAATACCTTTACCAACTCCTTTAATTTTTAAAGCATCTTTACCTGATTTTATCTCGATAGGGTAATCTTTAATATTTTTAGCAGCGTTTATTAATGCAGTTTTTCTAAACGAAGTTTGATATTTTGCTAAATTCATCAATTCTTTATAAATTTTATTGTTCATTATTTTATAAATTTTCTAAAGAAAATTTATAAAAGAAAAATCTTTTAATATTTTTATAATTTTTTCTAAAAGAAAAAATTCTTAAAAGAAATTTTTAAAAGTTTATAGTATGATCAAAAAATCCTGCAACCGCTTCATGGGAAATTATATAAACTCCTTTATTTTTTGAAAAATCTTTTATAACATTCAAAGAGTTATTATTATTTCCTAAATCTAAATTGTTCAAACATTCATCTAAAAATAAAATTTTCTTATCCATCATTTCATTCATTCCAAGTGTGAACGCTAAATTTACACGCTGTCTCTCTCCACCACTTAAATCTTCTAAAGAACACTCATCACCTTTATATATTATACTTATATTTATTTGAAATTTAGTTGATTTAGTCGATTTAATATTTTTAATAGTTTTTAATTTAACAATCATCTCTCCTTCTTCAAATAATTTTGAAAGATATTTCATACAATACATATTTATTGTATTGATTGTCTCTTCAATAGATATTAAATGTGCTGATTTAGAAATCTCATATATTCTTTGTAAATTATTATTTCTCTTTGTTAGGTTTTGAAATTCTTTTTTAGATTCTTCTAATTTTTCAAGTTTTATAGAATATTTATTATAAATTTCTAAATCGCTCTCATATTTTTTACGAGAATAATATTCATCTTTTAATGTATTTATTTTTTCGTTCAATTCATCTTTTTTAATATTTTTCTCTTTTATTTTATTTTTAATAGAGGTAATATTATTTTCAACATTTTTCTTATTTAATTTTTCCAATTCTTTTTTAAGAGATATTACCTTATTATTTTCATATTCATTTTCATTCAATTCTTTATTTAATCTATCTAAATCTTCATTACACTCTTCAATAAATTCAATCTCTTCAGGTTTTTTCAAATTTTTAATCTGTGATTTAATCAATACACTTTTTTTATTATTTTCAACAATTTCATTATATTCATCTATCAATTTATTGTATTCTTTATTTGAAATTATATCTCTTTTGTTTTTTATAAAATCGTTAACAAATAATGCATTTTCAAAATCTTGATCTGAATATTTATTTTCAGTAGGTTTATAAGAATTATCTTTATATATATTATTCATCTCTTTACATTTCCAACATTTAACTTTATGTCCTCTTGAAGAGATAATATCCTTATAATTTATATCTTTTAATTCTAAAAATCTTTGTGAATCTATATAATCTTTTTTGAGTTTTGATAGATCAAAAGGAATATCTCTCTCTTCAATATATTCTTCTTTTAATTTTTTTAAAGAGGTTTTATATTCTTTTATTTTTAAAAGATATGATAAATATTTTTCTCTTTTAACTTTATGATTTTGAACATCTTTTATTTTATTTTTAATAAAAGATAGATCCTTATATGTTAATCTATTCAATTCTTCATTTAAAATTTTTATTTTTGTTGGAATATCTTCGTCAATATTATTTATCAATTCATTCAATCTATTCAATTCATTTACAAGTTTATCGTATTCCTCTTTATATTTTTTAATTTCTGAAAATATTTCACTAGATTTTTTCTTTATACTTTCAATAGGTTTTTCTGGAATATCTGTTAAAATAAAAGTTTCTAAAGTATTTATCTCTGTTCTTTTTTGAAATAATAAATTATCTACCTCTTGTAATCTTTCTTTTATTTTATTATTAATCAATGAATAATTATCTGTCTCTGTAAAAGCGATACTCTCTATAACTCTTTTTTGTTCTGTAGGAGATAAATATAAAATAGAAGAATTATTATTTTGGGAAATATAATCACAAATCATAAAAGATGTTGAATCTCCAAAATAAGAATTTATAACAGATTGTGCCTCTTGATCTATATATTCTATATCATTATAAATAACTTTTATTGTATTTGGTCTTGTTGAACGAGTAATAGTAATATTCTTAAAATATAGAATAACACTACAAGAATTTTTATTGTAAGAACAAGGTTTTTTAATAGAATTATATAAACAATATTGTATAGCATTGAATATAGTGCTCTTACCTTTACCACTTTCACCGCTAAATAAGGTTATTCCATAGTCTGGAAAATTAAATGTTTTAGAGGTATAACATCTAAAATTTTTAAGAATTATTTTCATATTATTCTATTAAGAATATACTTTAATAAAATTATTATAATAATTTTATTTTATAAATATTTTATCATTTTTATATTTTTAGAAAAAAATTTTAATTTATAAATTTATTAAAAACTTTTTGCATTTTCCTAAATCGTTTAGATGTTTTATATTTTGATGAACGTAATATATCTAAATTTTTATATTTTGATGAACGTAATCTATCTAAATATAAGTAATCATTTACATTTTCTTCTTTTTCAATTAAATATTTACCATATTCATTAATATATTGTGATTTCAATAGATATATCTCTTTTTCTAATAAAAATTTCTCAGTTATATTATCTATTATAATCATTTTCTTTTTAAGTTTCTTAATTTTCTTTTTATTTCTTTGTTTCATATTTTTTATATATCTTTCTTTTTTTGTTAAATTTTTACTATCTGTAATAATTTTATTTTCTATCTCTTTGATATTTTTTATAAGATTTGTATTTTTAATAAATATATTATCTTCAAATTTATTTAATATCTCTTTAGTTATGTTAATCAATATATCTTTCTTATCTTCATAAAGAGGAATATTGGTTAACAACCAAAAATATGTTTTATTTCTAATTAAAAAACTATAAAAATGTCTTAATTCTTTAGAAGATAATGACAGATTGAAATTCAATATATAGTCTCTTTTAAAATATTCAAAATCAATCTTTTTATAAATATTATAAAATTGTATAGAAAATAATTCATAATGTTCTTCTTTATTGAACCATTCTTTATCAACCAATCTATTCAAATTATAACTTTCATTAGGATATTTATAGAATATTCTCTTTAAAAGAATATCATTGCTAATTCTTGAAATTTGTTTATAAAAAAAGAAAAATCTTCTACAATCATCTATATTTTTTAATATATTTTCAATATAATTTTCAGAATCATTTAAATATTTTATATGTTTTCTATTAACAATTTTAAAAAATTCTATATTGTTTATATCTCCCATTTATTCTTTTTAATTTTTTCAAAATTAAAATTCAATTTTATTATTTTTAAAAGAGAATTTAAAATAAATAATGAATGAAAATTTTTTAGAATTATCTATTAGAGAAAGAGAAAATATTGTTCAAAGAAAAATATTTGATGAAATATATATAAATAAATATAAAAAATCTTTGACTAAAAAAGAATGGTATTTGATATCTTATAAAAAAAATATTACAAAAGATTATAAAGATTGGAAAATGAATAAGAAAATATTATTAAAACGAGGTATTGTTCCATATGAACATATAAATATATTTGAAAAATATAAAAAAGAGTTGACAAAAAATTATTTAAATGAATATTGTTATGAAATTATGAGACAAACAGGAAAATTTTTTACTCACGATTTTCAAAATTATAAAATATTTTATAAAAATAAAAAAATATTTTATAATGATTGGAGATTAAATACTAAAATATTTGATATTGATATTATTCTATCATATTTTTTAGATGTTTGTGATTTACAAGTTTTATTTACAAAACTGATAAAATGTGATAATTCTGAAGAATTATATAAAAATATCGAAAATATTTTGAATATTGAAAAACTTATATTTAATAAAATGAATAGAAAATATAAACATATTCTTGGAAATGTATTATCAAATAATAAATACATAACATTTTATATTATAAAACATTTTGAAAAAGATATAGAATGGAATTGGAAAATATTAACCCATAAAAGATCTATCAATGTTGATTTATAAAATAAAATATTGATAATTCAATATTGAGTGAAGTATAAATATTTAATAGGGAATGATGCATTCGGTTCTGAATCAACAGCGACAGAACTAAATGAAAAATTGAGTTTATAATATACAGCACCTACAGGTTTATAAAAAAACATATTACCCAAAGTTATATCAAATATCATATCAGCATCATTTGCGACTGTCGATGAAGGTGCTGTTGAAACAACATAATTTTCAGGAACATATTTAAAACCGCCTGCAACAGGATCAATTCTTTTACCATTAATATCATAAAACTCGATCCATAAATCTGCTGCATTTACTGGTGGAACAGCGGTAAAATCTATACCACTCCCTAATCTATTTGTTATAACCATATACATTCTAACATTTATAAAATTATAATCTATAACACATAATTCTCCTAATTTTGCAGGTGAATTTTGAAAAATTATATTATTGAAATTCTTTGAAATTTGGAAATTACTTGTCATTATTTTTATTTTATAAAAAATAATCTTAAGATTTTATAAATATAAAACTTTTTCGAAAATATAAAAATTTCTTTAGAAATTTTTTATAAAAAACTTTTTCGAAAATAAAAAAATTCTAAAGAAATTTTTCTTTAGATTTTTTTTATCTCAAAATCTTAGGTTTAAATGCCGGTTGAATAGCAGGTTGTCTATATCTCATTCCATTATTTCCTGCATTATTTGGTGATATATTAGTTATAACATTTTTCAAAGAGAGATTATGTTCATGACTTTTGTCAGATAAAGATATATTACATTCTAAACCAAATTTATCTCTCCAATATTTGATATTATTATATTTTTTATAACATTCAAAACATACAAAATGACCCGAACCACAAGAACATGTAATTCCTATATTTTTAGAATACCTTAAAGGATCAAAATTATTTTCACAACCTACACACCACATTATTTTATTCATTCAACTTCTTTAAAAAGAATATATTCTTTTAAGAATATATAAAAATTAAGAAATATTTATGAATATTTAAAAAATATAAAATTTTAAATAATGGAACAAACTTTACATAGAAATATACTTGATTTGATCAATGATTTAAAAGATAATGTTTTTTTAGATCAACAAGAACAATATGAATTGAATCTTATTAAAATCTTTTACGGAAATATCTCTGCAGAACAGGTTATGCAACATGCTATCCAACATATTTACCCACATAAAGAATATATACTTTCTAAAAATTTAGACTTTTTTAAAGAAAATGATGTATTATTCAAAGGTTTAGATACAAATAGAGTAAGTCATTATACAAATAAGATCTATTCTTTGGATCAAGAAGATTTAGAACCTATTTGGGATTATTTTATTCTAATTATTAAAATTGTTGATAAATATAATAAAAATAAATAAAAATTTTTTCTTAAGAAAAAATTTTCTTTTAAGAGAATTTTATAAAATTGATTTTTTATTTTTAAAATTATTTTAAAAATAAAATGGAGACTATTATCAGTAATTTTAGATCTGAATTAGTATTTAATGGTTTTATAAATAATAATAATAATTTTAGGTTAATGATAAGGTTATATAAAAATGATTATTTAAAATTTACCAAAGATATTGATAAATATCTTCATTTTATAAAAGATGATATTGAAAGTTGGAGATGGTTATGTAAAAATGGTTTTTTTAATTCTATCGAAAAAATTGATAAATGCCTTCGGTTTATAAAGAATGATAAGGAATGTTGGAGTTATTTATGTAAAAGTGGAATACTAGATTCAATAGAAAGAATTGATAAATATATTGATTATATAAAAGATATTATTATATTTTGGAGAACATTATGTAAAAATGGAGAAATAAATACAATAGAAAAAATTGATAAATATCTTGAATATATAAAGAATGATAGAGAATGTTGGAGAAATTTATGTTATAGTGGAACTTTAAATTCTATAGAAAAAATAGATAAATATCTTCGGTTTATAAAGAATGATGAATGGTGTTGGAGATATTTATGTGGAAATGGTTCGTTAAATTCAATAGAAATAATTGATAAATATCTTGAATATATTCAATATGATAAACAATGTTGGGATAATTTATGTAAAAGTGGTTCACTAAATTCAATAGAAAAAATTGATAGATACCTTCATTTCTTCGAGAATGATAATATATGTTGGAGATATTTATGTAGGAATGGTTCATTAAATTCAATAGAAAAAATAGATATTTATCTTCAATTTATAAAAAATAATAAACAATGTTGGAGAGCATTATGTGAAAGCAGTTCGTTAAATTCTATAGAAAAAATAGATAAATATCTTGATTATATAAAAGATGATATTTGGTGTTGGAGATATTTATGTAAAAATGGATCGCTAAATTCAATAGAGAAAATTATTAAATATTCAATATATTTTAAAGAAGATGATGATTGTTTATTATATATATATACAAATAATAAAAGAATAAATTATAGTTATAATAGTTATTTATTAAATGTATATTAAAAAAATTATTAGAATAATTTTTAATAAAATAAATAAAATTGATTTTTAAATTATAAAATAATTTTAAAATAAGAATGGAAATTGTTCTTAATAATTTTAAATCTGAATTTATATCTAAGTATTTAAATAATAATAATAGTAAATTTTGTAGAAGATTATGTGAAAACAATTATTTAGAATCTACAGAAGATATTGATACATACCTTCATTTAATCAAGAATAATGAAGAATGCTGGGTATATTTATGTAAAAATGGGATATTAAAATCAACCGAAGATATTGATAGATACCTTCATTTCTTTAAGAACGATATTATATGTTGGAGATATTTATGTTATTATAATTCTTTAAAATTTACTGAAGGTATTGATAAATATATAGAATATTTTAAAAATGATGAGGATTGTTGGAAATATTTATGTAAAAATACTAAAGGAATAAATTTCACTGAAGGTATTGATAGATACCTTGAATATTTTAAGAATGATGAGAAATGTTGGAGATATTTATGTTATAGCGGATCATTAAAATCAACCGAAGATATTGATAGATACCTTCATTTCTTCGAGAATAATATTATATGTTGGAGATATTTATGCAAAAATAATGTAATAAACTCTACAGAATTGATTGATAAATACCTTGAATATATAAAGAATGATAAGGAATGTTGGAGAAATTTATGTGAAAATATTAAAGGAATAAATTCAACCGAAGGTATTGATAGATATATTCAATATTTTGAAAATGATGAATGGTGTTGGTATTATTTATGTGAAAGTAAATTACTAAATTCAATAGAAATAATTGATAAATATCTTCATTTGTTCGAGAATAATATTCAATGTTGGAGAAATTTATGTTTAAATAAAGGAATAAATTCAATAGAAAAAATTGATAAATATCTTGAATATATAAAAAATGATAATTTATGTTGGTATAAATTATGTAGAAGTGGAGTAATAAATTCAAAAGAAAAAATTGATAGATACATTCATTTCTTTAAAAACAATAATGATTGTTTATTATATATATTTAAAAATATTAAAAGAATAAATTATAGTTATAATAGTTATTTATTAAATGTATATTAAAAAATTATTAGAATAATTTTTTATAAAAAATTTTCTTTTAAGAAAATTATTATAAAGATATTTTAATATATGAATTTTTTAGAATAATGGCGGGTAGAATTTTTTCACATGCTCAATTAGGTAATTTTGAACATAAAACAAGAGATTATAACAATATTAAAACAGATGAATTACCTATTAGATTTCAAACTCTTTCTCCACATGTGAAAGCTCCCTATAAAGAATATCCTACAGAGGTTGGTTGGAAAATACAATTAAATGAAAGAACAGATGGTAGATTAGATGATGCTTTTGGAGAAATAAGTATGTTTGATACAAAATTAATTTTACAAGCACCTCCCAATTATTATTTAGAAGTTAGAGGCGAAGACGAATTATATCGTTTAGGATATTATATTCCAGGAGGTAGTTTAATTATACAACCTTTAGATCATAATGAAATAGTAATTCCTTTAATTAAATTTATGGAAACTCCTGATTTAGAATTACCTATGGATGTTTTAAGAGTAATACCACATAAACATCAAAATTTCACTTTAACAAAAGTTAGAGATATGAATGATAGTTCTCTAAAAGGAGATATTCAAGAACAAACAACCACTACAACGAATAATAGAAATATTGTAAAACCTCTACAAAGAAAACCTCTACCTACAAACCATATGTGGTAATTTTTTTAAGAAAAATTTTTATAAAATTTTATTTTATAAAATGGAATTATTGGTTTTAAAAAATATAGATAAAAAGAATATTGTGTTAAAGAAATATGACTAATTTTGTTGATAGTGAATATATGGAAAAATTAGTGAATATCATTAAAGGAACAGACATTAGTTTTTCTATTGTTCATAACATTTTTAATGATGGAAGTCAAAAACTTATGTTTTATTATTCATTAGATAAATTTGAGACATATATGAAAGAGGTTTATTTCCTTCCTTCTTGTGATATAGATACACCCACATTTTTACATCAATGTTTTGTGTATATTCAAAATATTATTAATGTTTTGAAGGAATAAAAATATTTTTATTATAAAAACTTAAAAGTTTTTATAAAATTTTTAAAAATGAAAAATAAAATTTATATATATAAATTTTAAAAAGTTGATGTTATATCTTATTTTAATTTCTGGAACTAGAGAATATAAAATAGTTCAAATAGAGAATAATAATATTTCTAAAAATGAAAATAAAATGAATTATGTAGTAAAAGAATTAAAAGATAGAGGAATATCTATTGATTATATTCAACCTATCGATATTATAAATATTTAAAATATTTCATTTTTAAATTTTCTTAAAAGAAAATTTTCATAAAAGAAAATTTTATATTAAAAGATTAATAACACCATTCATTATGGAATATTTTTTATCATTATAAAAAATTATAAATGTATTAGATTTAACTTGTATCTTAAAATCATCTTTACTTAAATTCTCTGTTTTGATAAAATCGATTAATGCATATAAATCTTCATTATTCAAATAAGTAGGTATGAAATAGTCAATTATAGCATCCATTATATTTTAAAATTTTTTATTTATACTTTTAGTAAAAAGATATTTTCATTTTTAAATTTTTTGAGAAAATTAATAAATTAAAATTTTATTAAATTTTCATTTATGAAAATTTAAAAAGAAAACATTCCGGACGGGGCTCGAACCCGCGACCTACTGCTTAGAAGGCAGTCGCTCTTCCAACTGAGCTACCGGAACTTTAAAAATTTATAATTTTTATAAAAGAATGACAGAGGTGGGATTCGAACCCACGAAGCATAACGCAGAAGATCTTGAGTCTTCCCCCTTTGACCGCTCGGGAACCCTGCCTAATTAAATTACCTAACGTATCTTTTATAATAAAAGCACGTAGGTATATTTGATTAATCAAATATACCATTTACGCTGAGTAGAGGGATCGAACCTCTGACCTATTGATTAACAGTCAACCGCTCTGCCAACTGAGCTAACCCAGCACTTATTATTTTCTTTTCTTTAAAATATTTTTTAAAGAAAAGAAAAATTCTTTAAAATAATTTTTAAAGAAAAGAAAAATTCTTTAAAATAATTTTTAAAGAAAAGAAAATTCTTTAAAATAATTTTTTATAAAAATATGAAAATAACTTTTTGCTTAAAATACAAAATATATAACTTTTGATTTATCATTTTTAAATATTTATCATTTTTAAATATTTAAAAATGATAAATAATATGAGTAAAAAAATTATTCTTAAAAAGAATAAACCTTTAACATTTATAGATTTATTTTGTGGAATCGGTGGTTTTCATATTGCATTAAATAAATTAGGTTGTAAATGTGTTTTAGCATGTGATATCGATAAAAAATGCAGAGAAGTATATAAAAATAATTTTAATATAGAACCTGTTAAAAATATTAAAGATATAGATGAAAAAGATATGGTTGATTTTGATATATTATGTGCAGGTTTTCCTTGTCAACCATTTAGTAATGGTGGTAAAAAGAAAACTTTTAATGATAAAAGAGGATTATTATTCGATGAAATAATAAGAATTGCTAAATATAAACAACCTAAATTTATGTTTTTAGAAAATGTAAAACATATTCTAAAAGTCTCAAATGGAGAGGTATTAGAATATATTAAAAAAGAAATATATGAAATAGGATATAAATTACAAATGTTTCAATTATCACCTCATAAATATGGTATTCCTCAACAAAGAGAAAGAGTATTTTTTGTTTGTATAAGAAACGATATATATAATAATAAAGATATTGTTTTATTAGATAATAAAATAAATATAAGTATTGATAATATAATTGGAGAATATGTAGATGATAATAAATATATAGTAAATGATAATATTTTAAAAGTATTAGATGCTTGGGATGAATTAATTAAATGTTTTGATATAGATGAAACAATTTCACCTACTATTTTAATCAATGATTATTATAGAAACTATACAAATGAAGAATTTAATAATTTAAAAAATTGGAGAAAAGATTATATGAATAAAAATAAAAGATTGATTAATAAATATAAAAATATATTTGATGAATGGTATAATAAATATAAAGATATATTAACAAAAAGAGAAATTTATGGAAAATTAGAATGGCAAGCAGGAAAAATTAAAGAAAATGATAGTATATATAATTATTTTATACAGATACGTCAATCAGGTATAAGAGTTAAAAGAACAGAATATTTTCCAACATTGGTTGCAATAAGTCAAATTCCTATATATGGAAAAACTAAATCTTATATTACACCAAGACAATGTGCTCGTTTACAAAGTTTCCCAGAAGAATATATATTTGATGAAAATGATAAAGTTTCATATAAACAATTAGGAAATTCTGTAAATGTTTATAATGTCGAAATAGTAATTCAATCAACTTTAAAACATTATAAATTTTTATAAATAAAAATTCTTAAAAGAATTTTTATAAATTTTTATATAATTCTTGATATATATTATGATTTTGAATATATGGATATTCATTTTTCATAAATTCATTATATTTTTCATTTTCTTTTAAATGTATTATATATTTAGATTTTTCATTATATAATTTTGTAATTAATGAAGATTTATATGAAATATTTGCATTTCCATTTATAATATATTTATTATCTATATATTTATGAGGTATTATAATTATATCATTTAATTCAATAATAATTATAATACTTATCAAATCTTCTAAATTATATTCCCTATCAGTATTTTGTTTATTTATCATAATTATATTACCTTTTTTTCTGAGTTTTGCTTTAATACCCAAATTAATATTTATAAATTTTGTTATTTTAAGTTTACAATCAAATTTATATTCAGCACCTATATTAGTTAATTCATCTAAATCAACACATTTATAAAATATTTCATTAAAAAAATCTATAAGCGATTTTTGAATTAAACCTCCATATATAAATTTATATTCATTTTTTGCTGGATTATATTTTTTAGATATTTTTTTACATTTTATAAATAAATTATTATGTTTATTGTTATTTTTTAATATATTAAATTTTATCAATTTAAAAATATTATTAGTATTATTTCTTTGTAAATAACCCCTACAAATTTTTTGTAAAAATAAAATATTATTCTCAAAATTCATAAATAAAAATCTTAAAAGTTTTTTATTTTATAAAATATAATTCATTTTTTAATATTTTTGAAATTCACCTTTCCATTCAAATATAGGTTTATGAACTTCACTCCATTCTCCTTTCAATAGATTATCACAAGCGATTCTACGCGGATTATATTCATCTTTTTCATTTGCATACATCTCTCCAAGAGTTTTATCAGTTCCATCGACTAAAAACCAATTATCAAAACCGAAATTACTATTTCCTCTAGGAGTATCGATCAATGTTCCTTTAATCTCACCGGTAAAAATATATATACAACCTGAATAATAATAACCGATTTTAACAACAAATGATGCTTCTGAATTTACTAATTCATTCATTCTATTTTCAATAATGTAATCTTTGATTTTGGTAATAGGAATACCATTAACAATCAATATAGAATCTTCAACACATACCTTTCTATTAAACCTCTCAATAGTTTTCCTATATCTGTTATAAATTTGTGTCGCTTTATATGCTACAATCAACGAATGATTATTAGAATCAGGTTCATCAAAATCAAATTTCTCAAAAATAACTCTATTTTCCAAATATTTCATAAATTGAGTTCTCTTGTTATGATTACCTGTAGCAATAGTATATACCATATTCATTTATAATCTTTATAAAAAATAATATTTATTATTTTAAATTTTCCGTTTTTATTAAAGATACCTTTCAAATAAAATTGAATTTTTAAAATAATAAATATTATCATTTTAAAATTTTGAGAATGTTTACATTGTGCTCTACAAATAAAAATAAAAGAGATATTTTTAATGATTATTTTGGTAAAGGTAATGTGAATTTTGTTGATATTGAATTTGTTGATAATGAAAATAATGATCATAATGTAATTTTGATTGATAAAATACGTCAAGCGAATAAACTTTTAACAGATGATTTTTGTATTGAAGATATGTATTTTGTTGTTGATGGAAAACAGATCAATTCATTAAAAGAATTTGTGAGTAAAAGAGAATATCATAATTACTATGATAAAGAAGCAAAGTTTGTATCAAAAATTGCTTATAAGAAAGGTAATAAGATTTATATATACACAGGTGAGGTTAATGGAACTATTATTAAATATCCTCAGGGTTATAGTGAATATGAATTTGATAATCATTTTCTATTATTGGAAAACAATAAAACACTTGGAGAGTTAACTTTCCAAGAGAGAAATGAACAAGGATTTAATGTGAGACGTCTCTCTTGTGAAAAACTCCATGTAAATGATTATTCACTTGTTTTAAATATTAATTATATTTTATAAAATTTTTCTTTTAAGAAAAATTTTATAAAAATTTCTAAAGAATATTTTTCTTAAAAGAATATTTTTATAAAAATATTTTCTTAAAAAAAATTTTTGAAATAAAAATTTCTAAAGAAATTTTTAATAAACATTTACATAATATTCATAATTTATATTTATATTGTTATTGATATAAGAATATATCATCTCTTCTTTGATTTTATCATTACATAACATATGTATTATATTCAAAATAATTATTGGCGGATTATTGTTTATACAATAAATTTTTAATAATATGTCTTTTTTATTTATTTTATTATTTTTAAACATATAATAAAAATGTTCCCAATTGAACCATTCCATTATATGAAACCTATTCCAATTCCAATCTTTATTTGGAAATTGTAATACATATTCCCAATTGAAAAACGCACAATCTTCAAAGCAATACCAACTCCAATTCTTATCTGGAAATTGAACTACATATTCCCATTTAAACCATTCCATAATATGAAAATATTCCCAATTCCAATTCTTATCGGGAAATTGTAATACATATTCCCATTTAAACCATTCCATTATATGAAACAAACTCCAATCCCAATCCTTATCGGGAAATTGTTCAACATATTTCCATTTGAAGCATTTCATTTTATGAAATTTGTTCCATTTCCAATTCTTATCTGGAAATTGAACTACATATTCCCATTTAAACCATTCCATATTATGAAAATCTATCCAATACCATTCCTTATCAGGAAAATGTAATACATATTTCCATTTGAAGAATGGATATAAATGGAATTCATCCCAACTCCATTTCTTCTCTGGAAATTGAACTACATAATCCCATTTAAATAAAGGATTTAAATGAAAATAATGAATATTATATTCGGTATTATCTATTGTAATAGAATACATTATATAAAATATAATTATACGAATATTTATCAATTTAAAAATCAATTTTAAAATTTCTCAAAAAGAAATTTTAAAATTTAAAATATTCTAAAGAATATTTTAAAATTCCATTTATAAAATATTTAACCTCTGTATACTCTGTGTGAAGCATCTTGAGTTAGACGTCTGTTAGGGAAAGGTGCTGTTGAATCTCTACCACAGCATTCAGTAGGGCATGAGAAACCAGCGTTTCTGTTAGTGTTTAATTTTACAAAAGCACCTCTTGAATCACCATTTGAGTAAATACCGATAGGCATTTGGTCTCTGCCTTTACCTAAAGTATCACCGCCACCTCTGAATCCTGGAGCACATACGGGAACATAAGGTCTCTCCATATTTTCAACCTCAATTCTTCTACCAGCGTTTTGAATATTTAGATTTCCACATTCAGGTGTAGCGGCTTTTAAGGTGTTGTTGTTTACGGGACGGAAATATACATCATGTTGAGTTGTAGTCCAACCAGCACCACATAAAGAATGTTCATTTACTTGTAAACCATTTAATCTAGTGAAAGCAATACCATCTGTAGCAGTTGCTACATTTACTCTAACTTGGTTTGCTGACTTTAATGATTGGGTTGACATTACTTAAATAAAATAAAATTTATAAATTAAAAATTTATATAAATTTTATTTTATAAATTTCTTTTATAGATTTTTTTATAAAAATGAAAAATATATTTTATAAAAAAAATTTATAAAATTATGATCGATATTAAAAAATTTTATAATAATAATTTTATAAAATTTTTAATTATTTTATTTTGTTCTTTAATTTTTTCAATATTTAATGTTTATTCAGTATTTAGTATTTTATTTATATTGAATATAATATATTTTATAAGTTTATTTTATTTATCTTTTAAAATATTAAAAAATCTTTAGAGATTTTTTAATTGAAAATAAAATATAGAAAATAAAATATAGAAAATAAAAATTTCTTTAGAAAATAAAAATTTCTTTAGAAAATAAAAATTTCTTTAGAAATTTTTATAAATGAGCATATCTTCTTCGTTCAACATTATGTCTTGAACGTTGTTTTCTTTTATATAAATTCTTTTGTTTCTCAATAATTACATTTAATTCTTTTTCAGAGATATCACCTTCTTTAAATTTGGTAAACGCTTTCACAATATTTTTATGTCTTTGACAAAATCTCATATTACATTTTTTAGAGGCAATAATTTTATTATCACACAATTCACAATAGATATTTTTATAAGGAACAATGTTCATATTATTTCTTAAAAGAAATATTTCTAAAATAAATATTTTATGAAAAATATTTTCAATTTTTATTCCATTAACCATTCCTTATATAAATTTAATAGTGAAAGACATTTTTGTTTGTATTCATCGGGTCCCGATACAGCGCATCTTGCTATATTACCAATTGAAGTTTTATTCCATCTTTCAAAATATAGATCATTCAACGAACCTAAAAATTCTTTAAGATTTTCATTATTCTCTTGACACATTTTATATGTTTTAAAATCACATTCATCTGCGATAATTTCAATATCATTCTCTAAAAATTCTAAAAGAGATTTGTCTTTTGATTGAGGTGTAATTCCATTTGTTATTTCATTTAAATTCATATTACTCATCATTCCTTGAATATCCATACCACCTGTAATATCTTTCATTAAATCTCCCATTTTTCCTAAATCAATATCTTTATTATTAACGGATTGAGCAATATTATTTACTAAATCTCCTAATATTTCAGGTTTTAACATCTGTGATATAACTGACATTGGATCATCTCCTTGTTTTATACCATTTTCATCCATTTTTTCTTTTAACATATCTAACATTCCACCTAAAAAGTTTCCTTCATTTGTTTTAGTATTTATTCCACTTTTAATCGATGAAAATTCATCTGTGAAAGCATCATCATCTAATATTATATTAGATATTTTTAGAAGATGGTTTCTAATAGTATCTTTTATAGATTTTTCACAAACTTTCACATATCTTTGAATATCTATATAGATATTTCTATTATATTTTATAGAAGTTTTAATAGGAATATCTTCTAATCTATTCTCAATAATATAGGTTTTATATTTACTACAAAATTCTTTAAAACCTAAAATTATATCATCTCTTGTTTTATTACTATTTTTAACCTCATCTTTATGAATAAAAGAATAATATAAAATCATTGGATCGCATTTCTCTTTATTTTTTTTATATTTATTTCCAAAAGTGTCATATAAAGCACTTACAAAATTAAGAATACTCTCAAAAGCTTTTTTATTTTCCATTATTTTAAAAGGCATACTTTTTAAATTATATATAAATTAAAAAATTTCTAAATAGAAATTTTAAAATAATAATTGAATAATTATTTTAATCCCTTCATATTTACATATGAATACTTCCAACATTCAATATCATCTTTAAAATATTGTATATATTTACCTATATCTTCAATAGAGGTTATTACACCATCCCTACATAAACATTTCCAACAATAAATATTACCTTTAAAGTATTCAAAATATCTATCAACCATCTCTATTGAATTTAATACTCTACTTTCACAAAGATGTCTCCATCCATCAAATTTATTTATATATTCAAGATATCTATCAATTTTCTCTATTGAATTTAATGTTCCGTTTTCACATAAATATCTCCAACACCATCCATTATCTTTTATATATTTAAGGTATTTATCAATTAAACTTATTGAATTTATTACTCCATTCCTACATAAATCTTCCCAACATGAATTATCATCTTTTATATATTTAAAGTATTTATCAATTTTCTCTATTGAATCTATTACTCCTTTTTTACATAAATCCATCCAACATAAACTATCATTTTTAAAATATTTAAGATATTTATCAATGTAATCAATAGAGTTTATTACATTACTATAAATTAAATTTCTCCAACATTGTCTATCATTCTTTATATATTTAAGATATCTATCAATTTTCTTCATTGAATTCAATACACCACTTCGACATAATTCTTGCCAACATTCAATATCATCTTTGAAGAAATCAAGGTATCTATCAATTTTTTCTATCTTATTTAATATACTACCTCCACATAAATATCTCCACATATCTTTTTCATCACATTTTTTCCACATTTTAACATGATCTCCATCATAATCTACAAAAACCATTTTCTAATTTTTATTATTTTTAATTTTAAAAAATCCATTTTATTCTAATATATTTAATATATTTTTTTAGTTTAAAAATTTCTATTTAGAAATTTTAATATATATTGATTAAATAATTATTATAATTATAACTTATACCTTCAGTTTTTTTACGTAAATGTCTCAAACAATAATCATTATTTTTGAAATATTTTATATATTTATTTATCATCTCCTTTGTATTTAATATTCCATTAAAACTTAATATTAACCAACAATAAATATCGTCTTTTATAAATTCAAGATATTTATCAATTAGATCTTCGGTAAAATTTAACGAATCATTTCTACATAAATTTCTCCAACAATCAATATCATTCTTTATATACTGAATATATTTATCAATTTTTTCTATTGAATTTATTCCTTTATTTAAACATAAATATCTCCAACATTGAATATTATTCTCGAAGAAATGAAGGTATTTATCAATTATTTCGGTAGAATTTAGCGATCCACTTAAACATAAATTTTTCCAACATTCCTCATCATTCATGAAGAAATGAAGGTATGAAGGTATTTATTAATTATTTCGGTAGAATTTAGCGATCCACTTAAACATAAATTTTTCCAACATTCCTCATCATTTTTTATATATTCAAAATATTTATCAATTTTTTGTATTGAATTTATTCCTTTAATACTTAAACATAAATTTTTCCAACATTTCTCATCATTCTCTATATATTCAAAATATTTATCAATACTTTCGGTGAAATTTAACGAACCACTATAACATAAATATCTCCAACAATACTTGTCATTTTTTATATATTTAAGATAAATATCAATTTTCTCTATTGAATTTATTCCTTCACTATTTCTACATAAATTTCTCCAACAATACTTGTCATTTTTTATATATTCAAGATATCTATCAATTTTTTCTATTGAATTTATTGAACCACTTTCACATAAATATCTCCAACAATGAATATCATTCTTTATATATTTCATAAATTTATTTATTAATTCTATTGTATTTAAAGAACCACTATAACATAAATATCTCCAACATTTCACATCATCTTTAAAATATTTCATAAATTTATTTATTAATTCTATTGTATTTAAAGAACCATTTACACATAATATTCTCCAATTATTATCAATATTATTACTTAATATAAATCTATATATAGATCCAATTTTAAAATTATTGTTAATAATACTCATAAAAAGAAAACTTTTAAATTTTATTATTTTATATTTTAAAAATCATTTTTATTTATTAAAAATATAAGATATATTTTTTTAATTTTAAAATTTCTAAATAGAAATTTTAATATATATTGATTAAATAATTATTATAATTATAACTTATACTTTCAATATTTTTACATAAAAAAATCCAACAATAAATATCATCTTTTATAAAGAAAATGTATTTATTGATATTTTCAATAGAGTTTATTACTCCACTTCTACATAATTTACACCAACACCATTCATCATTTTTTATATATTCAAGATATTTATCAATACCTTCGGTTGAATTTATTCCTTTGGAATTTTCACATAAATTTCTCCAACACCAAATATCATTCTCTATAAACGGAAGGTATCTATTTATTTTTTCGGTAGAATTTAGCGATCCACTTTCACATAAATCTCTCCAACAATCTTCATCATTTTCTATATATTCAAGATATCTATCAATTTTTTCTATCGAATTTAAAGAACCGCTCCTACACAATTGTCTCCAACAATAAATATCATTCTCTATAAACCGAAGATATCTATCAATACTTTCGGTAGAATCTAGCGATCCACTTTCACATAAACTTATCCAATAACTTATATCATATTGAATATACTGAAGATATTTATCAATTTTTTCTATTGAATTTAATACTCCGCTTTTACATAAATATATCCAACACCATTCATCATTCTCTATATATTCTATATATCTATCAATTATTTCTATTGTATTTAAAGAACCGCTATAACATAAAAATCTCCAACATTGAATATCATTCTTTATATATTCAAGGTATCTATCAATTTTTTCTGTTGTATTTAAATTACCACTATAACATAAATTTATCCAATATCGAATATCATTTTTTATATATTTAAGATATCTATCAATATCTTCTGTAGAAAATAGTCCTTTACTATTACATAAAAATCTCCAACATTGCTTATCATCTTTTATATATTCAATATATTTATTAATTAATTCGGTTGAATTTATTCCTTTACTTACACATAAAGATCTCCAACATTCAATATCATTCTTTATATATTCAAGATATCTATCAATTATTTCTATAGAATTTAATTCTCCACTTCTACATAAATTTTTCCAACATTGTTTATCATCTTTGAAATATTTCATAAATTCATTTATTATATCCTCTGAATTAAAAATTCCATAAAAACATAAATCTCTCCAAACATTAATATTATTATCTATACTTAAAATAAATTTATATATAAATGCAATTTTAAAATTGTTGTTAATGATATCCATAAAGAAAACCTTTAAATTTTATTATTTTATATTTTAAAAATTCAATTTTTATTTATTAAAATAAAAATTTATATATAAAAATCTATAAAGATTTTTTATTCTATACCACAATAATCTTCTGGTATAGGTATATTCTTATTATATAATCCCAAACTCTGTGCTTTATCTAATAACATTTTAAAGTTATCTCTAAATTCTTGATTATGACCATAACTTTTAGAAATGAGATGTGCAATCTCATGTAAACATACATATATCAAAGTATTTGAATCATACACTTTTCCATTTTTTCTTGTACATAAAGTTATAAAAGTTTTATTTTCAGTATATGAACCATTTCCCTCTTTGATAGGTATCTTTAAAAATTCAGGATTTATTAATGCAAGTTTATTTTTCAGATCTGAAATAATATAACTTTCATTATCATAATCTTCTATTTGTATATATTTATAAATTAAGAAAAATAGAATAAGAATTAATATTGATATTAAAAACCATTTCATTATTTTTATATATTTCTAAAAATTTCTTTTTTACAAAAAATTGAAATTTTTAGAAATATATAAAAATAAAATTTCAAAAGATGTCAGAGAAATTTTCGAAAGATACAAAATATATTAAAGAAGAATTACCTGTAAATATGGAATTTACAAATACCGGTTTATGGAATGTATGTAATTTATCTTTTTTTAATAAATATTATGATCCAGAGACAAAAGATATGTTCTCATATAAATATTCAAAAAATAGATATTTTATAGATATGTATAAATGTAAAAAAATAAGAGATGTATATGAACAAATGAATTTTAAACAACGTAAAGAAGAAGGTTTTAAATTAGAATATCAATTACATTATAAAAATTAAATATTATATTTATTCATATGAATGAATATATATATAAAAAATGGAAAATATAATTTTAAAATTATAAATTATTAAGATTTATAAAAAAGAATTTTTGAGATGGATAATCTTGAGACTTATACTACCTCTTATAAATATTATAATGAATTATGTGATATTTTTTATCATAGAACAATGAATGAACCCTATTCTCATAAGGATTATATTTTACGTACTTTTAGTGGGGTAGATGATTCTTATTGTAAACATTTAAAAGAAAAATATAATACTTATCTAGATGATAAAATTTTGAAAGAAGAGGGTTTTATCTCAATAAAAAATGAAAATATATTTTAAAAATATAAATCTTTTAAGATTTATAAAATGGATAAAATATTTGATACAGAAAAATATAATACACAATATGAAACGGAAATGAATTATGATTGGAATAATGGAAAATGTGAAGTTAAATATTTTAAACAATACACATATAAAGGTTATTTAAGTATTAAAGGTTTTACTCGTTGGAAACGAGATATTAAAAGTTCAAGTGTAAATACATGTATGTGGTTGCGTAAAAGATATGATCGTCTTTTATCAGATGAAGAATTAAATGCTAATGATTTTAAAATTTATTATATTAAAAGGACAGATTAGATATATTATATATAAAAATTTCTTAAAAGAAATTTTTAATTCTTTTAAGAAATTTTTAAATTTAAAGATAGTTTACAAAAAAATAATGTATGAATATAGAATAAAATATGATAAACCATTCATAGTTATTGAATATGTTGAAATACAAACAATTTATAAAACGTTAGAAAAAGAAGAAATACAAAAAATTAATAATGAGTGTGATAGATGTAAAGATGAAAATGAAGTTAATGTATTAAAAGAGACATGTCATGAATGTTATAATAAAATATATGTTTCACTTGGAGATAAAGAAATTATTAAAAGCACTCAATATGTTGATATATCACCTTTAAATATTATTGTTAAAAATTATGAAGTATATATTAATAACCACGAATATAAATTTAGTTATTATGGTCAAGATAAAAAAGAAGAATTTTTAAATAAATTATTTACACTTATTAAAGAACATAGATAAAAAAAATGATTTTTTAAATTATGTTTTAATATAATTTAAACTATATTATCGCAGAATACATATGGAGAAAGAGATTGAAAAAAGATATAATATAAATGTAAAATATGATTTTGGATTTTTTATGAATAATTGTAATATAACTTATATTAATAGAGATGGAAATGAATATTTACTTCAAAGAAATACTTCAACATTTGATGAATGTGTAGATATAAGTAATACATTTAAAAAAGATATGTCTCATGGAGAACTTTTAATGAGCGGTTTTAAATATATTCCACCAAAAAATAATTATATATATTTTTAAAATAAAATTGATTTTTTATTTTAAAAAATGTTCTTTTAAAAGAAAATGGAAGGTAATGCAGAAGTGAGAGTAGATTATAAGAATTTTCGTGGATATCTTTGTTCTATTCGTTATTTAAATAATGATAGAGAATATCTTCTTGAAGTTATTACAAGTAGTAAACGTAAATGTTTATCATTAAAAGATGAATATAGTATTTTTATGACACATGAAGAATTAGAGAGTAAAGGATTTGAAGAAAAGTTTAATTAAAAATAATTTAAAAATATTTTCTTAAAAGAAAATATTTTAAGCGCCTACTTTATTTCTTACACCTTGGGCAGCTCCTTTGATACCTGCAATAAATTCATTTCTTGTAAAGTAAATATAAGTAATTAGAGCACCACCGATTAATAATGCTGAAATACCAGATAGAACCGCTGAATACATTGAGTAAGTATGTGCTTTACTTACATCATTATTTGTAGCTGCTACAGATGCAATAGATGATAGGATCATAGAACCTAATAACATTAGTAGAGCGATAACCATAACACTAACTAAAGTAATATTAACCATTATATTTTATAAATATTTTTATATTTATAAAATTTTCTTTTTTATAAATTTTATAAATTTATAAAAATTATAACAAACCTCTCAATAAACCACCGCCACCGCCTCCTCCGCTACTACCACCTGTAGATATATTATCATATAGATCATTATAAAATTTTTGACATTCTGTTTTTGTTCCTAAAAAAATATTTTTATCATTTAAACTTACTTGATACACTACTATATTACCTCCATCTCGTATAATATATTCTTCGATAAATTTTATATCATTCAATGTTGTTAAATCTACAAAAATTTTACAATCAATGAATGTAATCTCTGTATCGTATCTATAATCACCCCAATCAACACTATCAGTTCTATTATTTGTTAATGATATTACAATAGTATTTGCATATTGTGTAATAGTATATTTACTTTTTGATAAATTATAAAGAGTTCTATTCATTACAATTTTTTTAAATAACATTTATTTATAATTTTTTTATTTATATTTTTTTTCTTTTATAAAATTTTTATTTATAAATTTTTATTTATATTTTTTTCTTTTATAAAATTTTTATTTATATTTTTTTATAAATAAAAAATATAAAAAATTCTAAAGAATTTTTTTAACTTTCCATCCATTCTAAAAATTCTGGAAAAGATATAGTTCCATCATTATCTGTATCAAGTGTATCAAATACCTCTCCTGTGCTTTCTATTGAAAGTGAACCATCAATATTTTCAGTCTGTAATGAATAAAAATTATAACTATTCATCTGTCCCTCTTTAGAATATTTAGAGAATAATTTATATATTTTACCAATTTTATCTGCTCTTTTTCCAAAAATATAATCATATCTATTTTTACACTTCCACCATTCTAAAAATTCATTAAAAGATAATTGTTCATTACCATCTATATCAAAAATTTCAAAAGCTGTTTTCGCATGTTCAACCTCTTTTCCTCTCAATTTTTTTAATCTAATTAACATACGGATGAATTGTGTTCTTGTTAAATAACCTTTATGTTCTGTATCAAACTTATTAAATATATGTCTTAAAGAGTCCATCCTATTATTTATTTCCAAAATATATTTTGGAAAAAATATTTTTTTAGAGTATTTAAAAAACAAAGGTTATATTTAACCTTAAAATTTCAAGAAAAATATGGAATTTTTTGAAATTAAATTTTTAATATATTATTCATTACACTCATATTTTTTTTAAGTATAAATTTATACTTAAAAAATGGATTTTTTAAATTTAAAAATATTATTAAATAAAGATTGTATAATCCAATATAAAATATGACATCAGTATTATTACAACAATGTCATGATTTTTTCCTTAAATCAACAAAAGAGATTAAAGAATATTTTAACATTAAAGATGGAGTTGATATATTATCATTTTCTTTTGAAACATTAAAAAAAATTCAAGAGTTCTATAATAGTATTCCTAAAAATATAGGAAAAAATGATCCTATGATCCTTGAATTTATTGAGAGTGTAAATTATAATTGTGATTTTACTTGGTCATACATTAGAAATATATATATTATGGTTTCAATGCTTCGTAGATATATATATACATATTGTCATTATCAACTTGAAAAGAAAAATCCTGATAATGATCCTAAAATCACAGAAGATGAATATGATATAATTTATGAAAAATATATGAAAATATTGAATATATATTATAGTTATACTTTATTAGAAATGGAACTTAATGAGAAAATCAAATACAATTTATAATTTTTTTATAAAAGATTATTTTATATTTTATAAAATATAAAAAGAAAAATAATGACATCGACAGGAGTTATACAATCTTTTAGACAAGCAAATGAAATGACACTTTCAACCACTATATCTAATACAGATGTGGAAGGCGCTGGTGATACTTTTATTCATCCCAGAGGAACTATTGAAATAGTTGTTATAGATTTAACAACCTCTTATGAATTTTCTTTTAAAGTTGAAGGTTCCTGTAAAACAATAGATATGTTATCTCCTAAAAATTATTTTATAGTTCCAGGATTCAACAAAGGTATTGCTACTGCAACTCTAACAGATGTAAATGAAATAACAATTACAACACCGGCAGCTGATAGTGGTGGTAGAACTTATGTATTTACATTTAATATTATATTTAATAATCCTTGCACTATTCAAAAAACAGCAGGAGGTGCATTAGGTGGTAATATTCGTGTAGATGTCAATTTTATAAGATTGGGTGAAAGATATTTATAAAATATTTTTATAAAAATATTTTATATAAAATAATTTTAAATTATCATTTGTAAATGATAATTTAAAATTTTAAATGCAAGATTAAATGAAATTCTTTTACGAGATATAGTATTACTTTCCCTATAATTTGTTAAAAATAAAGAATGATATTTTTCTCTATAATCTTCTAAAAAATTATTCATATCATTTACTAATTTTATTTGTTGTTGTAAAGATAATTTTAAATTTAAAGTTATACTACAATAACTTCTTGCTGATGAATTCAATGTTTCATCAATAAAAAAATTATTTTCATCAACTATTTTAAATCCAAGTTTATTATTTTTATTATCATCAATACATTTTAATAAAATATTTGTAATACCATCTTTTTTATATTTTGTTGCACGACCAATTTTATATTTATTATCATTTCTCAATTTATAAATTTCACCTCCAATTATATAATTATTATCTTCATTCATTTCAACTTTAATATTTTTATTAATAGGATATATATAAATATCTATATATTTTTCATTACTTTTTTGAAGAAAAAAAATTGAGCAGATACTTATTGTTGTATCATCAAAAACATCTTCTTCAAATATATTAACTCTATCTATTGTGAATTCCTTTAAAAATATTTTTCTTAATTCTATATCATTTTTTCTTATAGAACATAAGAAATTTAATGGTATTATTATAATTCCACCTTTACAATTTTTATTTAAAAAACTTTTTATAAAACATTTATATAAATCATTATATTTATATAAATCATATATTTTTTTATTTTTATTTTTATTACGTGCTAAATATGGTGGATTTGTTATAATAAATTTATTAGAATAATTAGGTGGATTTAATAAAGTATCTTGTTTAATAGTTTTATTTATTTTAGGATCAATATCAAACATTTCAATATTATATCTATCTTTATCTAATATTTCAAGAAGATCTCCTTTTCCAACAAATGGTTCAATAATATTATTTGTTGGAATTTTATTTATATCAAAACCTTGTAATATATATTTAAAATTTGTTGTATAAAATTGACCTAATATTTGTTTTTTACTCATATTACTATAATATCCTAAATATATAAATATATTTTCAAATTTTATAAAAATGAAATTATTATTTTTATATTTTAAAATATAAAATTATGATTAAAATAGATTGGAAAAATATAAGATATGAAAGACAAAAATTAAATAATCAATATGTGTTTAATTCAATTATCAATAATAATCTTAAAGAGTTTAATAAATACACAAATATAAAAGAATTTAACAGAATATTAGATGATTTAGAATTAACAAAAGAACAATTATTTGATATGTGTAAAGAAAACGAAATAATGTGTAAAATATTATCTGGAAGGATTAGTAAAAATTCTTCTAGACAAGGAATAAAAGATGAACAATATCAATTAACAATATGTAATAATATAACAGATAAAATAAATATAATAAATTTAAAACAAAATGAATATACACCATTAAACAATGGTGAAATTGTTTTTAATATTACAAATGTTCAATATAATTTAAGATTAAAATCATTTGATGGGAAAATAGAAGGTATTGTGAATGGTTGGATATTTGCAAAAGTTGTCTTTGGTGAAGGAGGTCATCAAGATAATGTATTTAAAGAAGCATATGAAATTTGTGAATGGGTTAATAAATATCATAAAAATACAGAAACTATATATGTTATATTGATTGATACAGATAATTTTAAAAAATTTGAAAAATTAAAAAAGAACTATAAAAATATTACAAATCTATTAATTAAAAATCATTATACATTTCAAAAATATTTGAAAAAGAAATTTTTATAAAAAATTTTTCAAAATTAAAAAATTTCTTTAGAAATTTTTTAATGATAACATCTGTCAACACCTTTTATACAACCTCTTTCACAATTATCTCTAATACATTCATTTACACGTTTGTTATAGTGTGCTTTGAATGATTGACAATCAAAAGGGTTAGGTGTATATAATCCATAATTATAACCTCTATTATTAGGGTCATATAGACGCCATATATTATTTTGTTCATTTTTAATAGGAGGTCTACCAAAAGTATTTACTGAACCATCTCTGTTAATTGGGATACTCATTATTCTTTAATAAATTATAAAATAATGAAATTTTTATTTTATAAAAATATTTAATAATATTTTTAAATAAAAAATAACTTAATTATTTAAGATGATAATCTTGTAATATTTACATGAGATGGAACTATAGTAAATGTTGTTCCAGCATTTATAACAGAACTAAATACAAATGTTATGACATCGCTTGCATTTAAAAACTCTATAGTAGTAATATTTGTATTACAATTTATTGGCCCTGCGTTTAGATTATCTAAATATACATTATTTGTTGCTAATGTTGTTGCACCATTTCTAATAATAAAAGCTGCATTTCCAGATATACCAGAACCACCAGCAAAACTTAAAGTGCTCATTAAGAAATTAATTATATAAAATCCTGATCTATTTATAGTATAAGTTCTATTTATATTATCATAAGTTATATCAACTGATGGACTTATAGGGGTTACGACAAAATTTATTAATGTTTCTGTATTATCAGGAACACCAGCATTTGATGCTCCAAGAACCTTGAAATTTGTTGCATAAGTATTTGTTGTTAAATAACCTAATGAAACGGCGTCTGTAGATAGAGTTGGATCCGCCAAATTATTTATTTGATTTGAATTTAGATTTACATCTTGATTGAATTGATTTGTTCCTGTCCATACATTGTTTCCACTCAATAAACCTGTTTGACCATCTACATAATTCTTTGTTGCTGCATCTTGTGCTAATGTTGGATCTGCTACTGATTTTATTTGATTGGAATTCATATTTAATCCTGCAGATGATATTGTTGATATATCTGTTCCTGCTACTTGCATATGAATATTTCCTGTTCCTACATTATTTGCATTTAAATATATGCTTGAAGATATTGCAGGATTCGTTGAATATCCAACAATATCTATATAAGACGCTACAATTGTATTTGTTCCTCCACCTGAACGTAATCTTAGATAACCCCAATCAGAAGATAAAAATGCTTCATTACTTCTAATTTCAAAATCATCTATTGTTGCTGTTGATAAAGCAGGTATAGCAACAATTCCACCTTCATTGTAATTTTGATATATTCCTTTAAATTCATTAGTTCCAGTCCATACATTGTTTCCACTCAATAAACCTGTTTGACCATCTACATAATTCTTTGTTGCTGCATCTTGTGCTAATGTTGGATCTGCTACTGATTTTATTTGATTGGAATTCATATTTAATCCTGCAGATGATATTGTTGATATATCTGTTCCTGCTACTTGCATATGAATATTTCCTGTTCCTACATTATTTGCATTTAAATATATGCTTGAAGATATTGCAGGATTCGTTGAATATCCAACAATATCTATATAAGACGCTACAATTGTATTTGTTCCTCCACCTGAACGTAATCTTAGATAACCCCAATCAGAAGATAAAAATGCTTCATTACTTCTAATTTCAAAATCATCTATTGTTGCTGTTGATAAAGCAGGTATAGCAACAATTCCACCTTCATTGTAATTTTGATATATTCCTTTAAATTCATTAGTTCCAGTCCATATATTGTCTGATGCTAAAAGATTAGTTATCAATCCATCAGCATAAGTTTTATTTACTGCATCACCACCGGCAGTAGGTGTTCCTAAATTAGTAATTTTGAAACCACTCATATCTAAAGTTCCATTGAAATCAATACCATTAGCGACAACTAAAGTATCACATTTAAGGAAGTCTAATTCTAATTCTCTACTGAGTTTATATGACATTACTTTATTTTTCTTAAAATTTATTTAAGAAAAATATTTTAAAGAATTCTTTAAAAAAAATATTATTAAAAATGATTTATAAAATTATAAAATATTTCTAAAGAAATATAATGAATATTTTTGATTGTTTAGAAAAATATAATTGTGATGTTATTCCTGATAAAAAATTTAAAATTCCAAAAGATATAAAATATTTATCATTCAATAAAGAATATTCACAAGATGCAAATATATTTTATTACAAAACCCCAAATTTTAAATATTCAAATATTTTTGTATGTTTTGATTTAGACTGGACTTTGGTTAGACCTTTTAAAAGTCTATATCCTAAAGATGAATATAAATTATTACCATTTCGTTTTGAAGTTTTAAATAAATTATATAAAAAAGGTTTTACAATTATTATTATGACAAATCAAAAAACTAAGGGATATAAATCTTATAATTTACTTTTAAAAAGATTAAACTCTTTTAAAGAGTTAATGAAAAATATACCTTATATCTTAATAGCATCTTTAAAAGAAGATTTTTATAGAAAACCTAATAAAGGTATGTATTCTTTAATATTTGATAATATTTTTTCTCAAAATACTCAAAATATTTTGAGAAAAAATACTCAAAATATTTTGAGAAAAAATACTCAAAACATTTTGAGAAAAAATACTCAAAATATTTTGAGAAAAAATACTCAAAATATTTTGAGTATTTATGTAGGTGATAGTGCTGGAAGATCGAGTGATCGAAATGATTCTGATAAAGAGTTTGGGAAAAATTTTGATTTCTTTTTTACACAAACAAAATTTTTCCCACAGATTACTATAAATAAAATTAAGACTGAAATTTCAAATAAAAAAGTTGTATTAATGATGGGTATGCAAGGTTCAGGAAAATCAACTTTATCAAATAAACTTAAAGGGGAATTTATAGTTATTCATAAAGACAAATTCAAAAATAAAAATCAATTTCTCAATAAAATAAAAGAAGAATATTCTAAAGGAAAAAAAATTATAATTGATGCTACGAATGCTTCAAATGAAGAGCGTGATAATTATTTTGATATTTTAAATAATATTTATCCATTACAAAAGAAGGATATATTTATTTTATATAAAGTTGGAAATGGATATAATTATAACAAGATAAGAACTACAAATAAAGTTCCAGATATAGCATATTATTCATATTTCAAAAGATTAGAAGAACCTAATTATAATTTTATGGAAATAGAATAAAAATGAAAAAAGAAATAATATATTATTTTATAATAAAAGATGTCTTATACAATTATTACACAAGATAATGTTCTTGATATACTAAATAAGAATAATGAAATCTATATAAGAGTTGAGGAGAATGTTATGCATTCATATGAAATGACAACTCATTTTAAAAAGTTTGAAAATTTAGAAAATGTTGCAAAACATTTAAATGAAACTATGAAAAAATATATCTCTTGCACTTTTTTTGAGGGATACGCTATTACATTCCGTGATGTATATAAAAATGAAACATTTTATTTTACAAAGGGAATAATTGATAAAATAAAATATTCTATAAATAAAGATAAAAAATATGAATTTTATATAAACGAGATTTAAATTTTCTCAAAAGAAAATTATTAAAATATTTATTTTCTCAAAAGAAAATTATTAAAATATTTATTTTCTCAAAAGAAAATAATGTCATCAAGTTATAGATTAAAAAGAAGAATAGAAGATTCAGATCAATTTAGTTTTGGGAAGTGGGATGAGCATTACATTAGACCTGTCGGTGAATGTGCTCCAGGATATGCATCAATTGCAACTATCGGTAGTAATTATGGTCCTAAAGTTTGTAAAAGAATTGTGTATGAAAATAGTTTAGAAAAAAGAAATGAATGTAAAGAGATGAATATTAAAGGTTCTAATTCTCCTTATTATCCTTATGTTAAAAAATATGATATACCAAATGAACAAGATTTGGTTCAAAAAGGTTATCTATATAATGATCAAAGATATGATGGTTTAGGTTTTGATATAGATCATAGAAGACATATAACTCCATATAAAAATATGCAATGTAATATATATACCACAACACATTCTTTTATGTGATATATTTTTTACTTCATATAAAAATCTTTAAAGATTTTTATAATATTTAATTTAAATTTTTAAGAATATCATCAATTATTTCATCAAACATATTATCAATATTATAAGATTTATATAAATTTAGAAAATAATTATTTAAATTATATTCTAATTTTTTATTTTTACAAGATTTATCAAATGTAATTAATAAAGTATTTTCAACTATTGTTATTTTAACTTTACAATATCCATTTTTTCCTTTAAGTTTTAAAGTATTTTTATTCATATCTTCAAAACCTATAAATTCATTGTCTCCTATTCTATCAACAATTTCATCAAAGAAATATTTGAATGGAATTACAAAATTATTCATTATTTTGTAATTCTTAGAATCTTAAAATTTATAAAAATCTTAAAAGATTTTTAATCAATCTCTTTCTCTTCAACTTCATAATATATAAAAGTATAAACATCATATTTCAATTTAGTAAAACAACAATATTGATGAGTATATTGAATTAATTCAAAATTTTGTGATGAAGTAGTTTCCATTTCAACATAAAATTTTGAACTATTATCTGATGAAATCGTTTCATTTATTTTACATAATAAAACATTTAGAATATTATTTTTTATTGATAAATATACTCTATATTTTCCATTTTTTCCTTTAATATCAAAAGAATTATAAGAAATATCTGTCATTCCTAATTTTTGATCATCTCTAAATACTTCAATGATGAAATCGTAAAAATAGTTGTATGGAATTTCAAAATTATTCATTTATAAAACTTTAAAATTTAAAGTTTTATAAAATATATTTTCATTTTTTTACATTATAAAAATCTATAAAGATTTTTATAATTCATTAATGTTCTTCAACTTTATTATATATAAAATCATATACATAATCTTTTATTTCTAGAATTGTGCAGGAATTGGATATAAGAAATTCAAGTAAATTAAAATTCTTTGTTGCAGTTGTTTCCATATACAAAGAACCATCATCACGTATAGTTGTCTTGTTTAATACTACATTTAAAATATTATTTGCGATTGTTATAATAACATTATATTTACCATTATACCCTTCAATATCAAAAGAAACATCTGTTATATTAGTTATTTTTAATTGATGATGATATTTATAATCATTAATAATTCTATCAAAGAAATAATTGAAAGGTATAACAAAAGAATTATTCTTCATTTTTAAAAATATATGAATATATTTTTAACATTTTCATTTTTTTATATAGGTTCTTCATCTCTAACTCTTATCAATATTTTTCCTAAATAATTTTTACCTTTACCGGTTTTACCGATTCCCCAAAAATAATCATAAGGAGATTTCTCACATAAATATTTTCCTTTAGTATTTTTAAGTATTTCATATAACTCTTTATTCTGTCTAAATTTTACTGAAACTACTTCATACATCACATAATATCTTATATCATCCCAATTATCTCTTAATGAAGCACCTTCATTTATTTTTCCTAAAATAATTTCTGATATTTCTTTAATCCATTTTCTAGAATTGTTTATTCTAGGTTTACCTGCAAGAATTTTTGCTTTATAAGGTGTTGTTTGTTGTCTAATCATTTCTGCTAATTCTAAAGATGTTTTAGACGCTCCTTTATACATATATTTTAATGCTTGAAAAAGATGTTCTGAAGTTGGATATATTTTTCCTTGATATTCAATATTACATGGGTAAAAATTAGAAAATACATCATCCTTTGTATAAAAATATTGAATATCATTTATATCATACTTTTTAGTCAAAGAATAATATTTTGAAAAACTGAATGAAATAATATTTGTTTTATTATTTGGAACATTTATTTTTGCGAATAGATTTTTAGAATCAAATTTATAAATAAAAAATATATTATCTTTAACAATCTCTTCGCAAAAATTTTTATCTTTTATTTTTTCATTTAAATTTATGTTGGTATATTTGACATTATTATTTACCAATGATAATATATGTATTATCTCATTTTCTTCTAAATCATTATTAAAATAGATATATACATTATTCTTTGAATAATAGAATAATTCTAATAATGAAATATCATTATTTGAATAATGTATTAGAGGCATTTATTTATTATTTTAATAAATAATTTTAGATTTCATTTTTAAAATAAAATATTTTTATTTAAAAATATTTTTAAATAAAAATATTATCAATATATTTTCTTATATTGATAAACATTCCATCAAATTTTAATTCTCCATTATCACAAACATCTGCAATAAATTCTTTATATTTACCACCATTACCACACATCTCAATTAATATAGATATTCCTTCTATAATATCAAATTTAATATATTTTTTCTTTGAATCTGTATTTGTAAAATAAACATAATAGATGTATTTATCTGTATATTCTATTCTATCTATAATTGTTCCATTTTTATCTGTTATTATAGTTTTTAAAATATTTTCAGTTATACTTATTTTATCTATATTATATTTTTGTTTTATATAACTTATAATTTCTTTATTAAACAATTCCAAAAAAACATTTAATGAAAAACTTCCTTCCATTTCTTAAAAGCTTAAAATAATATATTTATAAAAAAGAAATTCCATTTTTTTATAAATATTCTTAAGAATATTTAAACTAAAAGATATATCATTAATATAAAAGTTATTAAAATAACAGCACCGAGAATAATTGTTAAAACCAATTCTATATTTTGATCTCCACCTCCGCCATTATTTCCGCCACCACCTGAATTACAATTTTGAATTATATTTACTCCTTGTGCTTTTAATTTTGCTCTCTGTTCAGCGGTAATATTTAATGAACAAAAAGTTATTCCTTGACAACCGCTATTTTGTGGAGTAAAATTATTTGTCTGTAAACAAGAAGATACAATACATTGCATACCACTTTTATCTGTTAAACCAACACCCTTAACTTTTTCTAAATCAGTATAACATTTACATAAAGGATAATCACCATTTTCTTCACAGAATTGTTGTTGAATTAATTTATAATTTGTAATAGTATTGGGTTGATTTAGAGTTTTACCTAAAGCAGTTAAAGTTTGATAATCACCTATAAATACATCTGTAATACCACTGATTTTAACATTATTTGCTTTTGGTAAATTTGTAGGTATACTTACAGGTAAAGCATAACAATCTCCACAAATATTTACAGGTGCTAAACTATTATTTCTTGAAGGGTATACATCAAAAGATGATAATTGAGTTGATAACGCTAATATTTGAAAATCTGAATTTGGAGACCATCCAGTATTTGCAACATGTGCATTACTCATTCCATTTATATCATAACCTATCTGCATACCATCTATACTCGGTATTAACCATAACCATATACAATTCTTTGAATTTATAGGTGGAGCGATATCATGTGGCTGTAAAGTTAATGCTTTGGTATAATCTGTTGAATATATAGGTTTATAATAACCCTGATTAAAATCAGAACAAGGTAAACATGCGCTAAAAGATACACCTTGACTATCACTTAAATCATACATACATACATGTGGAATCAATAAATCAAAATTTGGAGCACCAACATTTACGTTAGGACTATAATGAAAATTCAAAGGAGGATCAAATCTAATAACAATCATTATTTTTTTATTATCTAATATACCATAAACCTGTAAATTTGGAAAACCCGCATTTGTAGATTTTGTTGGATCAAAATTTGGAAAAGCGATAGTTGGGTCAACATCAAATATCAATAAATTATTATTAGAATTTAAAACAGGTTTGTCGTTAAAAATCAAAACATTGTTTGATAAAGTGAAATTTTTACCACTATCTTTTTGATTTCCAGAATAATATTTAACCATTATTTATATTTTGAATTATATTTTATATTTTTTTGAAATATAAAATCTTTATTTCTTTTGAGAAATATATTTTTAAAATATATTAATTAAAAATTGATTATAAGTATAATTTATTCTTTCGATATTTTTATATAAATATCTCCAACATTCCCTATCATCTTTTATATATTCAAGATATTCATTGATTATCTCCATTGAATTTAACGTTCCACTTTCACATAATTTTCTCCAACATTTCTCATCATTTTTTATATATTCAAGATATTCATTGATTAATCCGGAGGATGTATTTAAAGAACCACTTTTACATAAATATCTCCAACATTTCTCATCATTTTTTATATATTCAAAATATTCATTAATTAATTCTTTTGAATTTAACGAACCGCTTTTACATAAATATCTCCAACACATAATATTATTTTTAATATATTCAATATATTCATTTATTAATTCTATTGAATTTAGCGAACCACTTTCGCATAAAAAATGCCAACACCAAATATCATCTTTTATATATTCAAGATATTTATTGATTTTATCTTTTGAATTTAGCGATCTACTTTTACATAACCATCTCCAACATGTAATATCATTTTTAATAAACCGAAGGTATTTATCAATTATTTCTATTGAATTTAGCGAACCACTTTTACATAAATTATCCCAACAACCAATATCATTATTAAATCTTAAAATATATTTATTTATAAAACAAATTCTAAAATTATTAAGAGTAATATTCATTATAAATTTTTTGTAAACTTTTATATTTTAAAATTTAAAAAATCATTTTTATATATATATTTCTAAAATATATATATTAAATAATTTATTAAAATATATTAATTAAATATTGATTATAAGTATAATTTATTCTTTCGATATTTTTATATAAATTTATCCAACATTCAATATGGTCTTTTAAAAAAGGAAGGTATTCATCAATTATTTCTTTTGATTTTAACGATTTGCTATAACATAAAAATCTCCATGAACATTCATCATCTTTAAAAAAATGAATATATTCATCAATTATTTCTTTTGAATTTAATTTTCCGCTTAAACATAAAAATCTCCAACATTGAATGTTATCTTGAATATATTCAAGATATTCATTGATCATTTCTTTTGAATTTAATATTCCACTTCGACATAAATTTTCCCAACAATCTTCATCATATTGAATATATTCAAGATATTTATTAATTTTTTCCTTAGAATTTAATGTTCCACTACAACATAAATATCTCCAACATTCAATATCATTCTCTATATATTCAAAATATTCATTAATTATTAAACCTTCCTTTGAATTTAATGAACCATTTCGACATAACCATCTCCAACACAATTCATTATCTTTGAAAAAATGAATATATTCATTGATTAAACTTTCGGTATAATTTATCGATCCGTTTATACATAAATTTATCCAACATTCAATATCATATTTTATATATTCAAGATATTTATCAATTTTCTCTTTTGAATTTAACAAACCGCTCATACATAAATTTCTCCAACATATTTCATCATTTTTTATATATTCAAAATATTTATCAACTAATTCAGTAGAATTTAATGATCTGTTTAAACACAAACTTCTCCAACATTCAATATTATCTTTTATATATTCAAGATATTTATTTATTATTAAACCTTCGGTTGATTTTAAAGAACCGCTCCTACATAAATTATGCCAACAACATCTCCGTAAACTAATATCATCTTTAAAATATTTAATGTATTCATCAATTATTTTTATTGAATTTAGCGATCCACTTTCACATAAATATCTCCAACATTTAATATCGTATTTAAAATATTCAATATATTCATTGATTAACTCTATCGAATTTAGTGATCTGTATAAACATAATTTTCTCCAACATTTAATATCATCTTTGAAGAAATGAATATATTCATTAATTATCTCTTTTGAATTTAATATTTTACTTTCACATAAAAATTTCCAAATATTATCATTATGTTTATTAAATTTTAAAATATATTTATTTATAAAACAAATCTTAAAATTATTGAGAATAATCTCCATTAGAAAATTTTATAACTTTATATTTTTAAATTTATAAATCAATTTTATTATATTTCTTTTGAGAACATATTAAAAATTATTTAATATATATTAAAAATTTTAATATATATATATTAAATAATTTATCAAAAGATGAATAATGGATAGAAGAGATATTATTAAAAATAATACAATAAATTTATTAGAAGAGAATGATCCTTTAGAAAGATTAAAAGAATTATGTTCTCAAGGAGATTATAATCATACATTTATTTTTGATATATTTAATAATTGTATAATTATTCGTTTAGAAATATTTTATTTTAAAGGAACTAGAAGAATTATTATGTTATCAGAGAGTATGAAAGTAGATGGAACAAATGTAATGTTAGCAAAGAGAAATGTCTCTGCAAAATTATTAGAAAATAATGGATTAGCGCCATTAAATTTGGAAAATGATATGGAAGAGATATATAATGTTGCAAGTAAAGTTGTCAGTGATTTATCGAAATCTTCATTCTTTGATATGTTCAAAGAATAAAAAATCTATTTAGATTTTTTATACAGAATTTTATTTTCGAAAAAGTTTTATATTTTTATTTTCGAAATATTTTTTTTATAAAAATTTCTTTTGAGAAATTTTATTTTTGAAAAAGTTTTTAATATTTTTATTTTTGAAAAAGTTTTTTTTATATTTTTATTTTCGAAAAAAGTTTTTATATTTTTGAAATATTTTTTATATTTTTATTTTTGAAAAAGTTTTTTTTATATTTTTATTTTCGAAAAAAGTTTTTATATTTTTATTTTCGAAATATTTTTTATGAAAAATTCTTTAGAAATTTTATTTTTGAAATATTTTTAATGAAAATTTCTTTAGAAATTTTATTTTCGAAAAAAATATTTTTATAAAATTATTTTCTTTAGGAAAATGATTAAACCAATTAATATTCTTAAAATAATAAATAATGGATCTATCAAGAGCGGAAGATATATTTGCTTTTATGAATAAAATGAAAGAAAAAGATATACAAAAACCTAAAGAAAATATAATACAGAGTATATATAAGAGAGGTAATGTTATGTCAAAAAAAGATATTGAGCGTATTGATTCTTTAATTTCTAAATTTCCAAATTATGAGATAGAGTTATCTATCGGTAATTTTAATAATGGAAAATATTTTTCTAATATATCTTCTAAAGATTTTGTTTCTCTTAAAAATTATTTGAGTAATATTTACAAAAATTATATATTTTTAGAAGAAAAAGTTGAATTAGATGGAAATGTTAGAAAGATAACGAGTCAAGGTAAAACGTATTTTCAAATTAAGAATCGTTTATTTCAACATAAGATAGATAATGAAGAATATGGTTGGAGAGTTAATGTATCAGAGGAATTAGATATTAAAGAACCTGATAATTTTAATTCTAAATTTACACGTAATAAAAAAAGATATTCTTTTATTCCTAAAAAAGGAAATGAATGGTTTGGCGTTTCAATAGATTTAACAATAGTTAATGGAAATAAATATGAGGTAGAGATAGAGAAAAATAATAAAAATGTTAAAGGAATATTATTTAATAATATTTTAATACAATTACTAAAAGTTATAAATAATACAAATAATATTGATTATATAATTACTCAAAAACAAAAGAACTTTGTTAAAGGAATGAATATTCTTAGAATCTTATATTTTAATAAACCGATAAATATTAAATATAATAGTTTACTTAAAATGAAAGATTATTCGGCAACTATAAAACTCGATGGAGAGAGAAAGATTATTATATTCACTAATAGAGGTGTATTCGCAATTAATCCTTTCACAAGACCTTTTGATGTTTATTATATCTCTGATTATAAGGGAATGAATGATACATTAATCGATTGTGAATATATTTCAACAAATAATAAATATTATATTTTTGATGTGTTGTTTTATAATGGAAATGATTTAAGAGATAGTGATTTAATTACAAGATTAAAATATATTTCTCCAATTTTAAAAGAGAAAGTTAATAATATAAAATTAATTGAGAAAGAATATTATTATGGAGAATTATATGATATTCTTAATAAAGTTATGGATTTAACAAACAATGGAGAAAAAGATGGAACTGATGGAATTATTTTACAACCTATATTCCAAAAATATATGAATAATAAAACTTATAAATGGAAACCTTCAAGTAAAATGACTATTGATTTTATGGTTAAAAATGGTAAATTATATTCTAAAGACGAATTCAAAGGAAATGATATATATCCATTCAATACAGAATATAAACTTAATGAAAAATATAATAATAAAGTTGTAGAGATTTTATTTAAAAAAGAGGGTGATAAATATATTCCTATAGTGCATAAAACCCGTGAAGATAGAACATTTCCAAATGCAGAAAAAGTAGTTAATGATGTTTGGTGTGATATAAATGACCCTATAGAACCATCCACTATTCGTGGTAAAGATTTAAGAGTAGTTAGAAAGTATCATAATATTTTCAAAAGAAATGCTTTAAGTAATAATCTAAAAGAAGGAGATACAATAATTGATTGGGGAAGTGGTAGAGGTGGTGATATAAATAAATGGGAAAGATTGAAACTTAAAAAGATTTATGCTGTTGAACCGAATGACGAAAATAGAACAGAATTTGAAAGAAGATTACTTCAAAAAAAGAATATTAAAAATATAGAGATTATACCTACAGGCGCTGAAGATTTTAAAAAAGAGGGTGTTGATGCTATAACTACATTTTTTTCATTGACATTCTTTCCAAGAGATGATATATTATATAATGGAATGATTGATTCAATAGATAGATCTGTTAAGATAGGTGGAAAAGTTATAGGTGCTGTAATGGATGGAGATAGAACTGATAAATTAATTGGTGAAAAAGAATATAAAAATGATGCATTTTCATTAACCCGTAAAAACAAAGATACAATTTATATATCAATAAATGATAAGAATAGTATGGTTAAAAATCAAGAAGAATGGTTATTCTTTTTTGAAAGATTTAAAAGTAGATTGAACGCTATAGGTTTTGAATTAGAAAATACAGGTTTTATAAATACCGGTGATTTTGAAAGATTGAATGATGATTCAAAAGTATTTAGTAATTTATTTAGACATTTTACATTTATAAGAAAATATAAAAGTTATATATCTAAAATTATAAATGAAAAAAATATTAAATCAACAGAAGAAGAATTTATAAAAGAGGTTCTTAAAAATACAAATATGAAATTATTTGATCAAGTGAATGACGGCGCTTTGAAAAAAGCAATAATGGAAACTTATAATATAACATCTAGACAATCTTTATTCAAATTGAAGAAAATGTTAAAAGAAGGAATTGATGAATGTATTGGTGATGCATTCTTTGAAGAATATTTTAAACATTTTTAAGATTTTTTATAAAAAATTTTCATAATTTTTTTAAAGAATTTTATTAAAAGAAATTTTATAAAAAAAATATAAAAATTTTCATAATTGAAAATTTACCAATTTTTTGAAAAATGGATGTATACCTACACACGACTTTTCTTAAAATTTGGTAAATTTTGGACATTTTTATAAAAAGTGAAAATATATCATTTTTAACTTTAAAATGAAAATAAAGATTAAATAAGTATATTTATATATTTTTATTTAAAAATATATAAAATTTTATAAAAAATCTAAATATTGATATTTCGTCTCTATTTTTGAAATAAAATGAAATCACAAAAATCGTTCTCAAAAAGTTTTGACTCAACTTTTTCTTTGAAAAATTTTTTTATAAATAAAAATGAGGATTTCTTTTAAAGACAAATATATAAGAATATAATGAATAAAGAAAAAATAATTAGATACACTTCATTAAATTATAATGATGATATTATTAAAGAAAATAGTAAAATTATTGAATTAATGATTAATAAATTTAAAAATGATAATGATAATTATAATATTACACATAATTTAGATTCTAAAAGATTGAGAATAAATTATAGTTTTAAAGATGAAAATGGAATAAATTATAAAATATTATTTGGTTATGATTATAATTACAATAAATATAAATTTAATGAATTATTTTTTAGAATATATAAAATAGGAGGAATTAATAATTGTTATCGTTGTATAAATGTTTATCGTGAATTTATAGTTTCCATGGGTGAAAAAGAATCATTTCAACAATTGAAATGTCCAGATAATATGGGTATGAAATGTAAAGTTAATAATCTTGATGAAGCATATACTCAATTTGAAAAATATTTGAATAGTTTTGAAAGTATCTGTTAAAATTTCTTAAAAGAAATTTTATATTTTTATCCATTGATATCTTTATTCAATACATCGATCTCATATTGATTCAATAATTTAATTATATCCATAATTCTTATTTTTTTGACTCTTGTTGTATTTGTATTTGCTTTTCTCTTTAATTGATCCAAAGCGATAATCTTATCTTTTTGTTTATCTAAAATTGCTTTTTCTACTCCTGTATTTGAAGATAAGAAATAAACATCTATATCATTTTCTTGACCTTGTCGAGCAATTCTACCGATCGCTTGTTGTGTTGTTAAAACATTCCACCATAGATCAGAAATAATCATTACACTACATTTTTGTAGATTCAAACCGACACTTCCAATCTCATATGTTAAAACCAATACTCCATTTTTACTATTTTCAAATTCTGTAATTACCTCTTTTCTCTTATTTAATGAATGATTGCTACCGATAGTATATTTATCTCTATCTTTTATAAAATGAGATATCAATTTCTCAGATACTCTAAAAGAAGTAAAAATAATAACTTTTTGATTATTATGTTTATCTAATAATTTTAATATTTCATTTATTCTTGAAGAACATATATTATTTTCATCTTCTAATATTTTTTTATATTGTTTGAATGATTCATATAATTTATTACTCAATTCTGATTTATTATCTAAATCCGCAAAATCAATAAATATTTTTGTTAAAGGAATCATACAAGAGATTAATGATTGTCTAAGAAATGTTAAAGCTGCTAATAAATAAGCACTAAACTTTCTTTTAAATTCTGTATTACCCTCTCTTTCTGCCTGTTTAATCATTATACATATCTCATTCATTATATCTCTAATGTTATGATAAATACTTTCTTCATATTTATATAATGAATGAGATATAAAATGTTTATTGATTTTAAAGGAATGTGGTTTTTTATCACGAATAATTAAATCTTCATTAAATCCATTAAAATGATAATGAAATATAATTTTTGCATTAGGTAGATTATCTGATAATTTTAAATTGTGCATAATTAGATAATAACCAAATATTTTTTCTATTTTAGGTTCAGAAAATGTTGTTCCACTTATTGATATACGATTCAAACCACATAGACACATTAACCCTTCTACGCGTTTTGATTTATAATTATTATAATTTTGTATCTCATCAAATACTATTGTATTCCATTTTTCACTAAATAATATTCTTGTAGTTCCTTTATGATATGGTTCTACAGGTAAAATATAATGAACTATCTCTGTTTCTAATCTACCCCAAGTTTGTATTTTTTCTCTATACTTTAAAGGAAATGAAGAGGCATTATAAAGTTTTGCGACAACGTCTATAGTTGTAAGATATATTGTAGATTCTTTGGAATCATTAGAATCTTCAATTTCATATTGAACTATATCTTTTATTTTTTTATTTGATTGATGAAATATAAAATATTTCAAATCTTTAAAATGTTTATTTAATTCTGCTTCCCAATTTCCCATTAAACTTTTTTCAACAACAATTAATGTTTTACCTTTATTTCTTTTCATATTTTCTATAGCGATACATATCGCTAAAAAAGTTTTACCAAAACCTAAAGGAAGATCTAAACCTATACTTTTTCTATCTTTCTTAAAATATTCATCAAATACACTCTGTTGTTCTTTACTTAATTTTGATACTTGCATTTTATTCTTTATAGAATAAAATATTTAATATATATTTTCATTTTTATAAAATTTCTCAAAAGAAATTTTTAATTTTCGAAAAAGTTTTTTATAAAAATTTAACTAAAAGTTCTTGCTTCAAATGTATCAAGAATATCACCTTTCTTATCTAATGAATGTAAAAATTCTACAAGTTTATTATGTCCATTTCTTGTTAAAGTTATATTCAATGATACAGGGAATGCAACATTCTCTTCATCAATACATAAAAAGTCTGGAGAATATAATTTTGAATTATCTTCTTGCATTTTTTAAAAATCTTATTTTTAAAATTTGAAATTCCATTTTATTTTTTTAAAATTTCTTTTGAGATTTCAAAAAAAATATTTCAAAATATTTTTTAAAAATGAAAAAATATTTTGATAAAATAAAAATTTCTAAAGAAATGGAATGTATAATATGTTTTGATGAAGATGTAAATATTATTGAATGTGATAATTGTGATTTTAAATATTGTGAAGAATGTTTTGAAGATTCATTAAAACATTCAATAGAATGTATTCAATGTAAAGTTTATATCGATCCTGAAAAAATTAAAGATGAAAATATTAAAAATGTATATATTGAAAAAGTTAGATATAAAATTAAAAATAAAAAAGATATTGAAGAGGGTAATCAAAAAAGTATTGATAATTTTATACAAAAGAAACGAAATGAAAAGATTGATTTTATAGAACAACAACCAATTGTTATTTCTTCTATCGCTAAAATTATTTACATGAGAGAATTAAAAAGTATTTCAAAAACAAATCAACTCAAAATTCAAAAATTTATAAATGAAAATAATAAAGAATGTTTTAGTATGATATGTAAAGGAAAAATAGATTCAAATTATAGATGTATGTTATGCAATATTGAATGGTGTAAAGAATGTGAAAAAATAAAGAATGAGAAACATAAATGTCAAGAAGAAGATATTGAATCTATTAAATTACTAAAGGAAATGGTTAGATGTCCTAATTGTTCTATTCCTGTTGAGAAGAGTTTTGGTTGTGATAATATAACATGTTCTAATTGTAGAACGAATTTTAAATATAGTGTTGGATTAAAGGGGGGTGGTGGTAATCATACAAAATATACAAATGATAAGTATAGTAATAATAGTAATAAATATATTTACGAATTATATGATAAATTAGATAAAGAAAATGTTGATATTCTTAAGAGAATAATGAAAAAGAGAATAATAATTCTAAAAGAATTAAATGAAAAAGAGATTATTAAATATATCAAAAATGAAATTATTAAAAGTAGAAATAAAAAAATAATTATAGAGATATTGAATAATATAAATGATATTCCATTTATAAATAATCTTTTAAAAAATGTTTGAAAAATATTTTTATAAAATTTCTTAAAAGAAATTTTATAAAAGAAATTAACATTTTCTATTTTTAATATAGAAACCTTCTTTATTCCATACTAAATATATAGAAACTCTATTAATTTTATCAAAAGATAAAAGTAAAAATTTACCTTCTTTTTTATCTATATTTTTAAATGATTTTAAAAGTTCTTTTATAATTTTATTTTTAGGTGTTTTAAAATTATTCAAAATACAGATTTGTCTAAGAATATATCTCCAAATTTCATCACTCCATTCTTTTAAAATATTTGTATTTTTAATAGGAATAAAATATCTTATACTATAATCTATCTCTTCAAGAAATGGTTCAATTATATAACTTAAAATAATATCCCAATTTTCAGAGTATGCTTTTGTGAAAGAATGTAAACCATAACTAAAATTAGGAAAATGTTCATTTATTTTTGGAAATACTAATTCTCTAAGTTTATATCTCTGTGTAAATTTCTTTGTTGTATCTCTAAGAAATGGAATATTATTATTCATAGCGAATTCAAAAATTTGTTCTTTATGAATATTTAATAGAGGTCTAATCATTCTAACATTCATCTCTTCAGAATACATTTCCATACCACTTAAATTATCAAACTTAATATTTTTATTTAAATTTGTAATTTCATTTTCAAAACAATCTGTAAGATTATGTCCAGTAATGACATCTTCTTTAAATTGAGAATAACTATCAAATCTAAAAATTCTTGTTATCTCTTCATAAAATTCTCTATCCGTTTTATTTTCATGAGATTTCTCATAAGGATTTTCATGAGAATTTTCATGAAAATCTAAAGAATGATTTCTTTTAATAGAGGTAATATTTCTAATATATAACGGAACATTTAATTTATAACATATCATTCTCAAAAATTCTTTTTCTAAATTACATTCCTTTCTATTATTATAACAGATATGAACCGCTTGTTTAACTTTTTTAAGTTTAAATAAAATATATAAACATACCATACTATCAACTCCTCCAGATAAAGATATAGTATATTTCTTTTTTGAATATTTAAATAAATTCTCAAAATATTTTATCAATGAATTATCTTTCTCTATAAAAATATTTTGATCAATATATTTTTCACATTTTTCGTCGATAATATCATCAAAATTTTTAATTACATTTTCTCTCTCTTTTTTAAGAATTATACTTTTAGAATATGATTTGAAAGTTGCTCTTTTAAACTTTTTATAAAAGACGCTTTTAAAGATATAATTATACTCATTTAATATATCAATAATTTTTTTAAGGAAGGGGTATTTAAATGTATGTCTATAAGGCATCAAACAGAATAAAAATATCTCTTCTCTCATCTCATTATTTTTAATTTGATTGATATGATATTTAATATTATCAATGAAAGATGTAGTTAAAAATACCGCTTCATCATCTTTTAAAACTATTTTACTATCAACTCTACGAATATTTCTTAAAACTTGATCTAAGAATATAATTTTAGATATAACATCCCATTCTTTATATGTATTTTCAAAATAATATCTGGAATATTTTTTATATAAATATTCATCTTGATGTGAATAAACAACAAAAGGATTGATATTATCTATAAATTCATTAAGATCCATATTTGTATAATATTTTCTTTTAAAACTTTTAAAGTTTTAAAAAATATAAATTTAAAATTCAATTTTCTCAAGTTCACCACGAATATATTTATAATCTTTTTCAGTGAATTCAAAATTAAAAGAATGTAGACGAATTTTGTTGAGGTGATTGATATATTTTATCTCTAAAGATTTATTTTCAATCTCATAATCATAATTTAATCTAATCAAATTAACAATTAAATCGACAATTTTATCACAATTTTCTTTTTCTTCATAAATTACATTCATACCCATATATTCGGTTTTCATTAACAAATAATTTATACCAAAAGATAGTTTTTTAGTATCTATGTATTTTTTTAAAGGTTCAATTTCAATAGGATCTAACACTTCAAAAATAAAAGGAACATTTGATTCATTCTTCAATTTAATAATTTCTAAAGGATTGATAATATCCATCTTTAACTTCTTTGAATTTTATATATTTTTAATTTTAAAAATCATTTTTTTTTATAAAAACTTTTATAAAAAATATATGAAAACTTTTATAAAAAATATATGAAAACTTTTTTATAAAAAAGTTTTATATTTTTATAAAAATTTTTAATATGCTACTCTTGTGATTGATAAGTGTGATGTTGCAACATCGACTGTAGTAGCAGCGACACCACCAACTAATGCGACGGTTATTCTATTACCTGCAGATAATGCTAAAGTGATTGTTGCAGATGTTGAAGTTTGATTTGGAACACCAGATGCTAATACAATTTGAACATCAGTTGTATTTGAACCATTAACTTGAATTGCAAAACTTATACCACCTGAACCGGTTCCTGTATTTGCTGAAACTGCAGATATTCCCATAGAGATAATATATGTTCCATTTGCTTGAATAGTGAAAGAGTTTGCAACATTATCATATACAACTGATGTTGAAGGATCAGAAGGTGTAGCGGCGAAAGCGACGGTATCACTTCCGTTTGTAGAGATATTTGTTTTAGTATTTCCTGCGACAGTGAAGTTATCAGAGATAGTATCTACATATATTTTATTGACAGCGTCTGTTGATAATGTAGGGTTTCCTAAATTTAAAATTTTATTACCTTGCATATCTAAAGTATTATCTAATGTTAAAGTTGAGTTTAATAGTATCACATCTGCATTTAATACATTACATTTTATATAGTCATTATCAAAATCTCTTCTAACACTTGACATTATTTATAAAAAATATTATAAATATTTTTATAAAATTTTTATTTTATAAAAAATATTCTTTAAAGAAAATTTTTCAAAAATCTTTAAACCATAAACAGAAACCTGTATTTCTAAAAGTTTTAATTATTGTTATCAATACACAAAAAATACATGTAATTATACTTATAGCATATAAAATATATTGTATTATATCATTCATTTTATAAAATATATTTATAAATATTTTCTTAAAAGAAAATATAATTAAAAAATATTCTTCAATTTTATTCTTCACTCAATTCAATTGAGGGGCCTCTCATTTTTCTTTTAGGTTGTTCTGTATTTTGAGTATTTTCATTTCTTTGAGGTTGTGTTGTTTTATTTTGATTGAATATTCCGCCAAAGAGATTATCACCTAAAGATTTTGTAATATAGAAAATCATTGCTTGTAATAGAACCATACCTAATAGTCTTACTTCTACAGGTAGATTTGAAGTCCAAGTCTCTCTTCTCTTTTCACCTAACTCAATTAATAATCTTTCATATTTATCCATACTTGAAACCTGTGCTTTTGCAAAACCTCCTAAATCAATACCTAACCATCTTGTAGAAATAAATTCTAGAGCGAAGAATGACATAGTTAGGTATGCTCTATAAGAATCAACGCTATCATCTAAGGAAATCATTTTAATAGTTCTTTCATAATCAGATTTCATCATTTGTAGATCTGAATGTTCATTATATTCTGAGAAAACTCTTGTAGGGTGTACTTTCTTTAGAATTCTAAATTTCCATAAATATTCTTCTTTTTCATATCTAACTCTCTCTTCTGGAGACATTCTTGCTAACATTTTTTCATGTTCTGTTAATTCAGGTTCAATATTTTGAGTTCCTGAAAATTCTTTAGATCGATGTTTTGTAGGAATCTCTTCATCACTATCAAATGAATATTCTTCATTATCTGAATCATATGAAGAATTAAAAGGTAGAGACATCTCTTCAGAATCAGAATCTTCTCCTAAATCAAAATCTAACTCTTCAGATGAAGAATATTTACTTCTTTTATGTTTTTTCTTATTCTCTTTATGATGTTTTTTATGTTTGTGTGAAGAATAATCTTCTGAGGAATATTGAATTGAATATTTTTCTTGTTTTTTAACTTTAAAATCGCTACCAATTCTTGGATCATCTTTACTTCGTTGTTCAGGAATAATTGCTCGTGATATTCCCATCTTTAATTTTTCAGGATTTTCAAGATGATACAATCTCAAATCCTTTATTCTTGGGAATAATGCAGGAAGATCCTGTAATTCAAATTCTCTAGGAACTTTATTAATAATTAATACCATTAATTAAAAATTATGATACATTAAAAATATATAATTTTTAAAGAAAAAATATTGTATAAAAAAAATGAAAATAATTATTATTTTATTAAAATATATAAGAATGTCATTTGATAATATATATTTAGATACTCGTGAAAAATGGTCGCAATATTCACCAAATATTATAACAGAAAAAATACAGATTGAAGAATCTATTAAATTTAATAATTGTGAAATACAATTTAATAATTGTGAAATACAATTATTAAATAATTATGAAACACAAATAATATTTGAAAAATTAGGAACATTAGAGTGTGCTTTAAAATATAAAGATGATAATCCAGTGTGTTTGAATTTTGCAAATCCAATATTACCTTGTTGGGATATAGTGGATGAATATACACAAGAGGAAGATTTATTTAGAAGAACAACATTAGGTAATTCATTGAAACATAATTTATATCCTATACACAACGATATTATTATATCAAAAAATATATGTGTATTTAAATCTGGACAAATGGATGGATATTATTCATTACTTGATAAATTATATTTTATTAATATAATAAGTTGTTCAGCATTGATGTATCCTGAAGTAAATAATAAAGATAGATATAAAAATAAAGAAGATTATATTTTAACACAAAATAAAATATCAAATATACTTTCACACTCAAATAAAATTTCCAATACTTTGATAACAGGTGCATGGGGTTGTGGAGCATTTGAAAATCCAATAACAGATATATGTGAAATTTGGAATAAAGAGATAGAAAAATGTTCTTTAAAAAAAGTAATATTTGCTATACCAGATACAAAAACATATGATAAATTTTATGAAAAAATGAAAATATAAAAATAAATATTATTCTTTAACAAGAATGTCAAATATAAAAAGAATTGAAAGTTGTAAACAAATCGGTAGTTTAAAAAAAAGATTAGGTCATTCTATTGAATTAAAATTTAGAGAACAATATAAATGTTCAAATATAGATATTTCTTATAAAGCAACAGCAGATAATATTATGGTAGATACAAAATGTGAACAGATATGTCAAAAATTAAATATTCCTATTAAAGAAAAACTAAATGTATCTAATAAAAGTGGTAAAAATATTCAGTTTACATTAGGTAATATTCCAGAATTAAAAGATATTGATATAAAAATTTTATCAAATAAAGAATATTTATTAAAAATTTTTAATAAATATTTAAAAAAAGAATTTAGTGAAAATCCTATAGATATATTAGTATATTATAATTTGGATAATAATAAATGGTTATTTTTTGATGTGAATGATATTATTTCTTTTATTGTAAATAATTGTATATGGAGAAGATTAAAATCTGGTAGAATTAAAGGTGATTTTGAAGATTATTCATTAAAAGGAAAAAGTCAATATATAACTTATGAATATAGACCAAAACATAAAAGTTATTTTTTAGGGTTAAATTGTAATAGAGGTTTACCTTTTATAAATCTTCTTCTAAATAATATAGAATGTTATATAGAAGATTGTTTATAAATTTCTTTAAAGAAATTTATAAAAATATTTTATTGAGGAAAAGATATTATAAATATTTCATGTGATTTTTTAATATTATCACCTGATTCTTCTTTTCTATTTTTTCCAATTCTTTTTTCACCTTGACCATATGTGTATTGCCATTCAGGAAATTCAAAATGAAAATTTTTATATAATTTTCTAATAACCTCACAATTATTATAAGTTAATAAAAAACCACCTTTATGTTCTTTTAATAATTTTGATAATAATAAATGATCAAAATTATTATGATGAATAGCAAAATTACAATTTGGATACATACCTTTAAACATTTTACTATCTTCACCTAAATAATAAGGTGGATCTAAAAATAAAAAATCATTTTGATGTTTTAAAATAGTTTCTTCAAAATTAGAACATTCAATTTTTATATTTTTAAAGTTCATTTTATTTATCTTTTGAATTCTTCTTTGAAATTTATCAAATTTGATTTCATTTGAACTAGGCCATCCTAAAAACATTGGTCCATATGATAATGTCATATTATAATAATAATATACTGCAATTAATAATTCATTGTTATCTAAAAGATTTAAATCTTCTTTTTTTAATTCTACTTTTTTATTTGTTTTATAATTTAAATCTTTAGGTTTTATTTTTTCCCAATAATTTAAGAGAATGTGTCTATTATAAGTAAATTCTTCTTTTGTTATTTTAAATTTTTTAAGTTCATTTAAAAATTCTTCTTTTCTATTAAATAAAATATTCCAAAAATTAACAAGAACATTAAAAATATCATAAGCAATTACCTCTATATTTAATTCTTGAGATATTAATAATTCAAATGAACCTCCTCCAAAGAATGGAGATACTATTTTTTTCTCTTTAAGTTTTGGTAAATTTTCTAAAATTAAACCTATTGCTTTAGATTTACCTCCTGCATATCTTAATGGCGAAGATATAACTCTTTTATAAGTTCCATCTTTTTTTCTAATTTTATTTAAATAATTTTTGAGATATTCTTCATCTCTTTCATATTGCATTTTATTTATTATATTTATTTATATAAATATATTTATAATTTCATTTTTCATTATTCAATCTCTACAAATATTCCATAATCTATATTTATTGGTGGAAATATATTTTTTAATAAAAGTTTATAATCTTTAGGTTCAAAACATTTGATATATATTCTACTATTTCTATCTAATCTTTTATCTTCAACTATCGCATTTGTTTTATGATTAATTGTATATTCATCAAAACCAATCTCTTCATAGATATCAATAAATGTTGTTTCAACATTTTCAAAAGATTTTATATTTGAGTCTAAACATAAAATAACTTTTTGATCATTTGAATAAATATTTTGTAGATATATAATCTGTTTTCTTTTAATAATTATATTATCATTTAATGATATTGTTCCAATTATAAAATCTTCAAAAGTATATTCTTTAAGAGATGAATTATGTATATCTCTCTCACGATATTGAATACATTCCCTATTTTTATATAAAATTTCATTTGAAATATTTAATGTTTTTTTAAATGAAAATCCTAATTTCATAATCTCTCTCATTAACTCTGAATAAACATCTTTCGAAATATTCTGTAAAGCAATAAAATCTATATCTTCTTTTTTTATCTCTTCAATAAATATATCAACATTTTTTTTTGACAATGATACAGGTAAAGATACAATTTTCATTATTTAAAAATTTTAGATTTTTAAAATTAAAATATATTTTATTAAAATATTTTAATTTTATAAAAATTAAAAATATTTTATAAATATTTTTATAAAAGTAATGTTATATAAACTTTCCAGAGAGTTAGAATTAGATTTCCTTAAATGTGATACTTTGGTTGTTGCTAATGGTATTGATTTCAATGGAACTTTAGATATGAGTGGTTTTAAAATTACTAATCTAGGAACTCCTACCGCAGGGGCGACGCTGTTAATAAAACTTATGCCGACGGATTGATAACATCTTTACTCGCTTCTGCTAATACATGGACTGGTGGGCAAACTTTTACCGCCGATACAAATGTAAATAATGTTTATTTCAATCCTTCAGCAAATACTTTCACAGCGTTAATGCAAGCAGATGCAACAAATTTATTCGTATACGCACCATCGGCAGGATTTATAATAAGACATACAGGAATATCACCTGTTTTTGCCTCTTCCTTTAATGTATTTCAAACAGGTTTTGAATTATATAAAGATAATGGAAACCTGTTTATGAGTGGAACTTCAGCATCAAATACAATATCAATAAATGGATTATTAAATATGAGTTCCAATCAAATAAATGCTGTTGCGGATCCAACATTAGCGCAAGATGTAGCAACAAAGAATTATGTAGATACTTATAGTGATGTATTTTCAGCTGCCGGTGCTGCATCATTTACAGCAACAGCAGTCACACCTCATTATATAACTTTTGGAGCTGCTATTGAAGCATCAGGAAATGTATCTTATGCTACAAACGATACTTTCACAATAAATACAGATGGTGTATATTCAATAAATATAGATATGAATGTAGTTAATATTTCAGCACCTAACGGATCATATACTTTAACTTTAGAGAGAAATGGTTCAACAACTGATTTCTTAACACAGAGATTTACAACTGCCGGTGATGATTTAAATATGAGTTTACACACAACTTTAACTTTAGTAAACACTGATATTCTTAAATTTATATTTGCTCCTTCAACATCTGAACATCAATTGACAACAAACTTTATAACAATTACAAGAATTTAAAAAAATATATAAATTTTATTTAAATAAAATTTATATATATATTAATGTCTTGGTTATCTTATTTAAACCCGTTTGGACATTTATTTTCAACTGAAATATTCTCATTAGGCAGAAATGCTCCTCAAGAAGATATCAAACAATTAAAAAGTTGTGTATCTGAAAAAGAATTACAACAGACAAGAAAGTCTTTATCTCATATAAATTTAGATGAAATTTTAAATGCTAAAAATAATTTAAGAAAAGTAGGAAATATTGAACGTAAAGTTAATAATGTTTTATATACTGAAGGATCTCCATTAAATGAATTACATTCAAAATTTGTAAAACCTATAGAACCTGAAGATTATGAATAAAATTTTCTATAAAGAAAATTTTAAAAAATATTATATAAATATTTATCTTTTATATTTATATTTCTATCGATATAAAAATATATCATTTCTTTTTTAATATCTTCTTTATATTTCATTTTTAATATATTTAAGATGAATAATGGTATTTTATCTTTTAAATATTCAATAATTTTTATTACATTTTTTTCTTTAATTTTATTATTTTTTAATATGTAAATCAAATGTTTCCATCTAAACCATTCCATATTATTCATATGATCCCAATCCCAATTTTTATCGGGAAATTGTAATATATATTCCCATTTGAAAAATGGATATCTATGAAAGTATTTCCAATCCCAATTTTTATCGGGAAATTGAATTACATAATCCCATTTAAAACATTCCAATGTATGAAAACACCACCAACACCAATCTTTATCGGGAAATTGAACTACATATTCCCATTTTAAAAACGAATAATTATGAAAAATATTCCAACTCCAATCTTTATCGGGAAATTGAACTACATATTCCCATTTAAAAAAAGAATATTTATGAAAAACATTCCAACTCCAATCTTTATCGGGAAATTGAACTACATATTCCCATTTAAAAAATGGATATGTATGAAATTCTTTCCATCTCCAATTTTTATCATTTGTTTGAACTACGTATTCCCATTTGAACCATTCCATTTTATAAAAATTATACCATTCCCAGTCTTTATCAGGAAATTGTAATACATATTCCCATTTAAAAAAAGAATATTTATGAAAATATTCCCAACCCCAATTTTTATCAGGAAATTGTAATATATATTCCCATTTGAAAAATGGATATTTATGAAAATATTTCCAATCCCAATTTTTATCGGGAAATTGAACTACATAATCCCATTTAAAAAATGGATATGTATGAAAACACCACCAACACCAATTCTTATCATTCATTTGAACTACATATTCCCATTTAAAAAATGGATATTTATGAAATTCTTTCCAACTCCAATTCTTATTTGGAAATTGTAATACATATTCCCATTTAAATAGTTCATTTTCATGAAAATTTTTTATATCATATTTAATATTATTTATTACAATAATATCACCATACATATTTATTTTATTAAATATTTTTTTTATTTAAAAATCATTTTTAAATTTTCTTTATAGAAAATTTTAAAAATATTTATATAATATTTATCTTTGATAATTATATCTCTATCAATATAAGAATATATCATTTCTTTTTTAATATCTTCTTTATATTTCATTTTTAATATATTTGAGATGAATGATGGTATTTTATCTTTTATTTTTTTAATACTTTCCATTATAAATCTTTCTTTAATTTTATTATTTTTAAATATATAAATCAAATGTTTCCATTTAAACCATTCCATCTTATTCATACGTTCCCAATCCCAATATTTATCGGGAAATTGTAAAACATATTCCCATTTGAAAAATGGATATTTATTAAATTCTTTCCAATCCCAATATTTATTTGGAAGTTGAACCACATAATCCCATTTAAACCAATCCATTAAATGAAAACACCACCAATTCCAATCTTTATCAGGGAATTGTAATACATATTCCCATTTGAAAAATGGATATACATGAAATTCTTCCCAATCCCAATTTTTATCGGGAAATTGAACTACGTATTTCCATTTAAACCATTTCATTTTATGAAAATCTTTCCATTTCCAATTCTTATCATTCATTTGAATTACATATTCCCATTTAAACCATTTCATTTTGTGGAATTTATCCCAACTCCAATCTTTATCGGGAAATTGAACTACATATTCCCATTTAAACCATTCCATTGTGTGGAATTTATCCCAACTCCAATTTTTATTAGGAAATTGAACTATATATTCCCATTTAAACAATTCCATTGAATAAAAATTATACCAACGCCAATACTTATCGGGAAATTGAACTACGTATTCCCATTTGAACCATCTCATTGTATGAAAATAATACCAATCCCATCTCTTATCTGGAAATTGAACTACATATTCCCATTTAAAAAATGGATATTTATGAAATTTATCCCAACGCCAATTCTTATTTGGAAATTGAACTACATATTCCCATTTAAATAGTTCATTTTTGTGAAAATTTTTTATATCATATTTAATATTATTTATTACAATAATATCACCATACATATTTATTTTATTAAATATTTATTTTATTAAATATTTTTAATTTTAAAAATCATTTTTAAATTTCTTTATAGAAAATTTTAAAAAATATTTATATAATATTTATTTTTTATATTTATATTTCTATCGATATAAAAATATATCATTTCTTTTTTAATATCTTTTTTATATTTCATTTTTAATATATTTGAGATGAATGATGGTATTTTATCTTTTAAATATTTAATACTTTCCATTACATTTTTTTCTTTAATTTTATTATTTTTTAATATATAAATCAAATGTTTCCATCTAAACCATTTCGTTTTGTAAAAACAATTCCAATCCCAATTTTTATCGGAAAATTGTAATACATATTCCCATTTGAAAAATGGATATACATAAAATTCTTCCCAATCCCAATTTTTATCGGAAAATTGAACTACGTATTCCCATTTAAACCATTCCATTTTATGAAATTTTTCCCAATTCCAATTCTTATCTGGAAATTGAACTACATATTCCCATTTAAACCATTCCATTTTATGAAATTTGTTCCATTTCCAATTCTTATCATTCATTTGAACTACATATTTCCATTTAAATTGATCAAATGTATGAAAATATTCCCAACTCCAATCCTTATCAGGAAATTGAACCACATATTCCAATTTAAAAAATGGATATGTATGAAAATCATACCAACTCCAATTCTTATCTGGAAATTGTAATACATATTCCCATTTAAAAAATGGATATTTATGAAAATCATACCAACTCCAATTCTTATCTGGAAATTGTAATACATATTCCCATTTAAAAAATGGATATGTATGAAATTTATACCAACTCCAATTCTTATTTGGAAATTGGACTACATATTCCCATTTAAATAATTCATTTTCATGAAAAGTTTTTATATCATATTTAATGCTATTTATTATAATAATATCACCATACATATTTATTAAATATTTATTTTATTAAATATTTTTAATTTAAAAATCAATTTTAAATTTTCTTTATAGAAAATTTCAATAAACAATTTCATAAATACTAAACATTTCCTTTAATTTTTCAATAACTTTTTTATATGTTTTTCTTGCTTTAATAATATCATCAAACCATCTATCATCTCTATATTTTATAATTCCAAATTCTGTTCTATAAATATTTATAATATTTTTATCAAACATCTCTATAGAATATTCTAATATTTTTGTATTTTCATCTTCTACAAAAGATATTACTTTACCAATATCGCCTTGTTTATATTTATCAATATTAGATAATAAAGCAATTTCTGTGTTTTTTGTTATTTTATTTCCACATTGTTTTGGAGTGATTGCTCTTCTAATTGGGATATTTGCAGAACGATGTAATATATCTAATATTTTTTTAGAATATAATCTTTTAGCAACATCTGTAAATAATTTAAATCTTGGATCATCTAATAATTCTCCACATATATTTCTATAAATACTACATTTAACAATCGCTTTTATTTTATCTTCTCGTTTTTTGAATTTAGATACATAATCAACTATTAAGTCGTATTCACCACATATTTTTAATCTTGCAAAACCTTTATCAAAAATATCATCTAATTTTTCGTAAATGTAATAATCTTTTTTAGGATATCTTGCATTGATAATCTCTGCAATTGGTTTTGCCAATTGATTTTCAAGATAATGAATTAAATCTGGTTTCATATCATATTCTCTTCTATTCTCTCTATAGAATGAATATTCCTCAACTTTATCACCATTAGTATTTGCATTTTCATTTTCACAATATAAATATTCAAACCGAATATTACAAGGAACAACGCCTCCTCTACGAATTACTTTTTCACATAATTTAGATTGTGGCAGATTTTTAAAAACGAGTCTTGGATCATTTTGTCCCAAAAAATCTTCAATATCCTGATCATATTCATCTAAATAGATAGAGGCATATTCTTCACCTTTTGCATTTTTCAAAGTTTTCTTTTTACAATAATCTAAAGGATCTTTTACACCAACATAAATAATAAAATCTATATCAGAGATCTGTCTTGTAAATAATTTTTCAATCCATTCATAAACTTTATACATAATATCTTCATATGTATTTTGATTAAATACTATTATATCAGATATATCTGCATACGCTCTTTTTAAAAAATTACAATTATCTCTTCTTGTTAATACTACACCTTTTTTAGTTGTTCCTATATGAACTCCTGCTCTATTAAGAATATGACATATATATCTCTTTTTTGTGAGTTGTAAATACCGCCCATACAAGTTTTCAAATTCAAGTGTAATTGGAGTATTAATATAAGAGTAATATTTTATTTTTTCTTCAGGAGTTTTACAATCATTTATACTTATTTCATCGATCAATTTTCCATTTATTAAATCGTTGTAAGGAATTGATAAATGTTTACATCTTAAATATCTACTAATATCTTTCTCAGATTGTTCTGCTCTTTTAATAGTTGTTTGTAAATCACAACCATTATATTTAACCATAACACTATCAGTATCCCCATAAACAACATCAACTTCTGGATTATTTTCATTTAAATAATCAATAACAATCTGTATAAGTTCTCTACCTCTACCAGTAGTTGTAGCAGCACCAGCAATAAAGAATAAATCGCCTGTATAAGCACCTAATGCGCCATATACTGAATTACAAGAAACCTTAATAGCAAGTTGTCTCGCATTTGCTACATCAAACATAATTTTATATTTTAAAATCTCTTCATCTGATAAATCTCCTTTTTGAATTATAGTATAACCATATTTTTTATAATTTTCTAATTCAACTTTATCAGCATTTCCAGTCGCCATTTTAACTATTGCTTCATATTTCGCCATCTCTTTTTTAACCTTCTTTCTTTCCGCTAATAATTCTCTTAAAAGTTTACATAGCAATCCCTCATTATATCTATTACCATTTTCATCGAAAATGACCTTTAAAAATCTATAATAATATTTTCTACAAATCTTCTTTTTATTTTTACCGGTTTTAGCATTTGGATCATGAGAACAATTGATATGTGTTTCATAATTTTCTACATTACATTCTTCATCTTTTACATTTTCATCTTTAATATACCAACCGCCTTCTTTTTCTAAACTTTGTTGTTCTTCATAATCTGTTGATAATATTTTATCTTTAACAAGAGTTGATAAACATATATTATCACAAATCATAATACTTGGATATAGAGATGCAAAATCTAAAGTAGCGATAAGTTCAAAGAAACCTGCATTAGCGTCTTGAACCGTCGCACCTTCATAATCTTCTTTTATTTTAATACGATATTTTGCCGGTAATAGATAATTATTAAATAGTGTTTCTCTATAAACCTGTGCTATAACACGAATTTGTTGTCCACGAGTATGTAAATAAGAGGTTGGAATATGCTGACAATTACTCATTTCTTCCATTCCTACAATCATTTTCAATTTATTGATCAAACGAATAGGTAGAACAACATCAATAATAGCATATAAACCTGTTATATAAAATGCCTTTCTTGAAGCTTGATAAATATCTTTTATATCTTTTATATTTAATAATTCTTTACGATATTCTCTTGTAGGGCCTTTAACTTTTCTCTTTACAAAAACTTTTTTAATATATTTTTTAAACTCTTCTAAATTATTGAATATTCCATTATGCGTATCTTTAGAGAATTTATATAACATAAAAAGTTCTGATGGAGAAACATCTTCTTTTTTATTATTAAGAAATTTAGCAGATACAGCATTTAAAGAATATGTCGGTAATTTAAAATTCTTTTGAACCTCAATCAATACATCTAATTGAACACTAAAATTATCAATATAGGTTAATACTTGTTTTCCATAAGCGCTACTTGACCAATTATATGTTTTAATTTTTGCCGGTTTAGAATAAATATTACCCATTTTCATCAATACTTTATCAATAATCCCTAACTCTTTAGATCTAACAATAATATAATTCATATCGAATTTTAGAATATTAAATCCTGCCATAAATATTGGATTTTCTTCTTTAACAAAATCAATCCATTTTAAAATAAGTTCTTTTTCATCTTTACATCTTATAATTGTAATATCATTTGATTTTGTATTTTCATCAACATTTATTTCTTTAATATCTAAAGGATTGAATAAAGTATGTAGATAATATTTATATGTATCTATAGATTCATTATCTCTACCTATACAAGAAGATATATGAAATATAACATTATTAGGAACTAATGGATCTGGAATTCTAGAATTATGGTTTTCACTATACATCTCCCCATCATAACTTATGAATTTAGGTTTTGCAATAAAATTATCAGGTTCTTCGCATTTATCTATATCAGTCCATTTAGAATAAAAATCTATATCATTTTTACTAAACTTTCTTGTCTCAATAGATTCTTCTAATTCATCTTTATATATATATTCTTTACATTCGATCCACATACTTAAATTAATCTTTTTAAGAGTTGAGAATTTTATCAATGGATCAATATTTGATTCATGAACTTCAAAAGAATGTGGGGAATATTTTTTATTATTGATATATATAGTATTATTTGCAAACATTTTTGCAACTTGTTGTGTAGTTGAATGTAAATTAAAAGATAGATATATACATTCAACTAATTCTTTATATTCCAATTTATATTTCTTATATAATTTATAATTTAATGGAGCATTTTCTCCTAATCTATATTTTAAATATTCAAATACCTGTTTACATTTAAAATCATTCCATCTTTCATTTTTAGGTAATTCTAAATAGATGAATGGTTTAAAATCTAAAACTTTACATAATACATTCTCATTATTTTCATTTAAACCTCTAATATAGATTATTGTCTCTTTATTAAAATCATCTTCTTCATAATCCCAATAATAAGGTTTGAATTTTATAGTTCTCATTTATATCTTATTAAATTATAAATGATGTTTTTAATTTTCATTTTTATAAAAATGAAAATATATTTTATTAAAAAAATATAACAAATGAATAAAGTAGAAAATTCTACTAAGGTAATATGTGTTAAAGTTAAAAATATTAGACCTCAATATCAAAATTTAAAAGAATGGATTGAAGATCCTAATAATGTTTATATTGGAAGAGGTGGAATAGTTTTTATTGATAAAATTAGATATCCTAAACAAAATTCAATATGGGCAAATCCTTTCAAAATTAATAAGAATGAAACAAGAGAAGATGTTATAATAAAATATAAGAAATATATTTTAAATAAAATTTCTTCAGATCCTAAAACTTATGATTTAGAAAAACTTAGAGGTAAAACTTTGGGTTGTTGGTGTAAACCAGAAAAATGTCATGGCGATATTTTAATAGAACTTTTATAAAAAAAAATATTCTGTAGAATATTTTTTAAATTTCTTAAAAGAAATTTAAAAAATTATTCTTCTTTTTGATCAATGATTAGATTCTCTGCATCCATTGCTCTTAGAATATTTGAAATATATTCTGGATTTTTTTTATATATAATACCACCAGCACAAAAAGCAGACACTAAAGATATACAATAAAATACAAAAAAGAATAGTGCTACTCCAATCACTGAAAATTCGTAAAGCATATTAATAACACTTTATAATATATGAAAATACATCTACCTTTTCATTTTTTTATAAAATTGTATTTATATTTTTATAAAATTGATTTTTAAATTTTATATTTTTAAATTTTATAAAAGTTTACAAAATTTTATAATGGAGATTATTCTTAATAATTTTAAATCTGAATTAATATATAAGTATATTTTAAATATTAAATTTTGTAGAAAATTATGTAGAAGTGGAGAAATAAATTCAATAGAAAAAATTGATAGATATCTTGAATATATAAAAGATGATATACAATGTTGGTATAATTTATGTTATAGCGGTTCGTTAAATTCAATACAAATTATTGATAGATACCTTCATTTCTTCAAGGATGATATGGAATGTTGGAAATGTTTATGTTATAGCGGTTCGTTAAATTCAAAAGAGATAATTGATGAATATCTTGAATATATAAATAATGATATAAAATGTTGGAGAAATTTATGTGAAAGCGGATCGCTAAATTCTATAAAAATTATTAATAAATATCTTGAATATATAAAAAATGATATTTATTGTTGGAGAAATTTATGTTTTAGCGGATCGCTAAATACAACCGAAGGTTTAATAATCAATGAATACCTTCAGTTTATAAAAGATGATATTTATTGTTGGAGATTGTTATGTAAAAGCGGTTTGTTAAATTCAAAAGAAATTATTAATGAATATCTTGAATATATAAAAGATGATGAAGTATGTTGGAGAAATTTATGTGAAAGTGGTTCTCTAAATTCAAACGACAAAATTAATGTATATCTTGAATATATTAAAAATGATGAGGAATGTTGGAGAAAATTATGTGAAAGCGGTTATCTAAATTCAAGAGAAATTATTAATGAATATATTGAATATATAAAGAATGATGAGGAATGTTGGTTATATTTATGTGAAAGCGGATCGCTAAATTCAATAGAAAAAATTGATAGATATATAGAATATATAAAAAATGATATTTGGTGTTGGAGAAGTTTATGTTTTAGTGGTTCGTTAAATTCAATTGAAAAAATAGATAAATATTTTGAATATATAAACAATGATGAATTGTGTTGGAGATATTTATGTTATAGCGGTTTTTTAAATTCAACCGAAAGTATTAATAAATATTTTCAATTTATAAAAAATGATATTTATTGTTGGAAAAATTTATGTAGAAGTGGTTATATAAATTCAATAGAATCAATTGATAAATATCTTGAATTTATAAAGAATGATGAGGAATGTTGGTTATATTTATGTAGAAATGCTGAAGGAATAAATTCAACAGAAAAGTTTAATAAATACAAAATATATTTTAAAAACAACATTGATTGTTTAGTAAATATATATATAAATATCAAAAAAATAAATTATAGTTATAATGAATATTTAATAAATATTTTTTAAAAAATATTTTATAATTTTATAAAAAAGTTTTGCTCATACATAACCTTAATTTTATATTTTTTTAGATGTTCATGGGTATACCCTTATAGATTTTTTGAAAAATTAACAAATTTTATATATGAAATATTTTCTTTTTAAGGATATATTTATTATTAAAATTTTTAAGGATAAATATATCCTTTAAAAAAATGATTTTACATTTAAAATATTATTGTTTTAATAAAAGAATGAGTGTATTAAATTATATTTTTGGTAAAAAGATTCAATATTATACCTTTCAAGAAAATAAAATTTCTTTTAAGTTTACTACAGATGAAGAATTAATTATAAAAACATTAGGAGAAAATACATTTGAAAAAGATATTTTTGAAGGAGTAAGAATTATCAATATGATTACATCACAAGGTAATGGTTTATATATGTTTGTTGTTGAAATGATTAATAAACCAATAAATAAATTATATTTAAAAACACAAAATGGTGTTGAATTTATAGTAAATAATATTTCAATTGATATTGGATGTAATCTTCAAATTAAAAATGATAAAACACCAATTAAAAATTCATTGATTGAATCGTATAATATGTGTGATAATGGTATAATAATAAATACAAGTAATGGTGATTATAAAATATTTTATGAATCAGGTTGTTGTTGTGTAAATGATGAAATTGAATTTAGATTTGATTTAAATGAAATTATTGGTAAATATCTTGTTGGGTTCAATTTTATTACAGATAATTTAGTAAATTGTAATGAAGAGGATGGTGAAATTAAAGAATATATGTTAGTTTGTAGAGATGGGTATGAACGATATTATAATTATCAAATAATCTTCCATAATATTCATAATGGATATTATTCATCTTTCTTATATTATGAAAAAATATGAAATATTTTAAAAATAAAATATTTATTTTAAATATTTTTTATAAAAATATTTATTTATTAAACTTATCATAATCTTCATTGATACGTTTGCACAGATCCTCAATTTTATCAACATTAAATTCTAAATACTTTCTTTTTCCTTCATTATTTCCAAAAAAATAATCTATACGTACACTTTGAATTTCTGAAATAGGTTCATAAATATTAAAACCATAAATAAGTTTGAATTTAAATTCAGAACCATTTTTACTAATAAAATGTCTTTCTATTATTTGACCATTAAAATAACCTTTATGATTATGAGTAATAGTAAAACCATGACTCTCTAAATATACAAACATATCATGAAATATGATAAAACCTTTATTCATAGTTTTATCAATATTATCTCTTACACAATTTTTCTTATCCATCTCTTAAAAAATATTAATATCTTTATTTTTTAAAATAAAAAATCCATTTTTAATTTAAAATTTTAGAAAAAGTATTTTCAAAATATTTTTCAAAATCTGATAGAGAGATATATTCATCATCAACGAATTCTTTTTTAAGTTCTATATATAATTCATCTTTTTGTGAGGAAATAAAATCAAGATACGCTTTTCTTTCATTTTCTTCAGCATTTTCAGTCATACCCATAAAAACATCACCTTTCAAATCTTCATCTTTAATATTTTTAATTCTTGCATTCAATCTTCCTAAAATATTTGAAGAGACTTGATCGCTCCAATCAATAATTAAAGAGGTTTCAAATTCGCTCAATACATTGACTAATCGTGCACCATAACCACTTGAACAAGTATCTTCCATATCTTCTAATTCGTTGATTAATCTATCATATAAAGTATCTCTTACAGATTCATCTTTTTCTAAAATATTCATAAAAGTATGGATTAGTATCTCTATTAAAGAGACTTTGAATTTTGTAAAAGTTGAACTATCTATACTAATTCTATCTAATGATTTATAACATTTATCTTTTTTAATAATATCTTCTTCATTTACATTTGATTTATATTTCATATTTATAATATGTATAATTTTAGAATGAACATCTTCAAAATCTAATAGTTTTTTATATTTTTGTTTTGATTTTTCAATAAAAGGTTCAATATATTTTACAGCATTATGTGCATTTTCTTCATTATTATAAAATGTTTTAACTGCAGAGAGAATATCTCCTTTACCAATATTTGAATAACCAATATTCTCAATAACTGAAGATGCTTTATCAATATATTCTTTATTTATACCTTCACGTTTTAAAGCATCAGCACTAGCAGCTCTAACTCTAATATCATTTTCCTTATTTAATGAGATTGATAATAATTTATCACATACTTTTTCTTTATCTGAATTTATTTCAATTTGTAAAAGATGTGTTCCAGAAAAAATTATATCTCTTATATCATTTTTATCATTCCAAAAGAATATATTTTGTAAAGGATAAACAAACTCTTCTTCATATGGAACATGTATACTCAATGCATTTAAAAATGTTTTGATACCACATTTAGAAATATAAGATGCTATAATTTTATATCTATAAGATGAAGGGTATGATTGTATATCTATCAATTCTTTAAGAATATCATTAGAAAATTCTTTGTATTCCTCATCACCGCTACCGAATAAAAATTTACAGGCATCTGCTCTATAACCTACCAAAACACTTTCGTCTGAAGCGATACTACTGAAAGAATCATAACATATATCAATCATTCCCTGATTATAAAAAGTATTAGCGTTTAATGTACGTTCATGTGCTGTGAAAGCATTGCTATTACTTATCAGAGATAGCAAAGTAATAATATCATCTCTCTCTTTTTCATCTTTTACAAAAGTTATACAATCTCTAAGTTTAGCGATAGTATCATAACCACAATCACTAACCATTTTAACAAAAGATTTTAAAACTAAAAATCTCGAAGCGGGAGATAGAACTTTTGAAAGAGATAATTGTTCATATTCTTTTATACTATCATTCAAATCTTTATTTATTTGATCAACTTCTTCTTGAGTATATGCATCTCTTTTTTTACATTTTTCTTCAAGAGTTGAAATAATTTTATCCATTATATTTAAAATATTAAAATATTTAATATATATTCTTTTAATAATTTAATTTTGAAATTGATTTTATAAAAACTTTTTTCGAAAATAAAAAAATCTAAAGAAATTTTTATAAAAACTTTTTCGAAAATAAAAATATAAAAAACTTTTTCGAAAATAAAATTTCTTTTGAGAAATTTTTATAATAATTTAATGTATTGATATGGGATTATAGATTTTATTTAAATTACCAAGATTAATATTATCTGTAGAAAATGGTTTTCTATTAATCAATCTTTTATAATTATAGTTTTCATTAGGATAATAAAAAATTATCTTTTGTAAAAGAGAGTTATTACTAATCTTAGAAATTATAGAATAAAATAAATAATCATATAGTTTTTTATCTTTTTTAACATTTTCAATAATAAGACAAATCTCTTCAAAAGATAATTTCATATTCAAAATAATATTTTTCAAAGTATAAGTTGTTGAAGTTTTTTTATCTTGATCGATATCAACAATATGAAATCTTCTTTTATTTTTTTCACAATTCTTAAAAAAATTATTATTATATAACATTATAAATATAAAATCTTTTGACATATCACTCATTTTAAAAATATAAATTTCTAAAAAAATAAAATCATTTTTATTTTTAAATAAATACATTATCAATAACATTTTCTTCAATAGTTTCTAAAAGATTATCTATATTCATCTCATCATCATCATAAAATGGTAATATCATATATTTTTCTGAAAATATTTTATTTGTTTGTTTAAATATTTCAATTAAAATATAACTATTTTCATCTAAGTTTATAGTTAATTTAATTATATATTTAATATTTTTATGCTCAATTTCAAAATTATAAATATAATTATTTTTTTCTATTTTCTTAGATGTTTCTCCTTTCAAATTTATTTTGTAATGTTTTAACATTTTAACAATATTATCATATACATACTCTGCATAAAAATTATAAACTATTTTTCTTGTTTTTGAAGATGTTTCCTTTTTACTTCTTCTATGAGAAGATTTCTTTTTAGATGTTTTCTTTTTAGGATTATTTTTAAGAGCATTTATCAAATCTTTTTTAATTATATTACCATTTTTTCCTGTTCCTATAATTTCAATACCTTTTGTTAATTCTTTCAATTCTTTAATACTCAATTTATTTAGATTTGTTGACATATTATTTTATAATAATTTATTAATAATTATTTTTTAAATTTTCAAAATCATTTTTTTATAAAATATTTTATCAAAAATATTTTAACCAAAGAATTTTTTAAAATCATAGTTCAACATATGAAATGCAAAATTTACTCTTGGAAATAGAGATGAAACGCTATCATCAAATATTTGATAAAATTTATGAATATAATCATTCTCATCTACAAATAATTTATCATGAATATAATAAGATGTATCTCTATTTAATCCTAAATTCTTTCTGCTCATCTCATTAATTGTTATGAATGTGTGATATTCTTTACGTGCTAATATAAATAATTCCTTACATAATCTTCTAAAATTATTAAAATCTTCTGAACCTTCACCACCTAACATAACTATAAAATCTTTTGTTAAAACAAATTGTGTAAATTCTTTAGAAATTCCCATAAATTTAGATTCTTGTCCAAAGAAAAATCCAAAATCTATATGAAATACTCTTCCATAACTTGTGCACATAATATTGTCATTATGTCTATCACCAATACCTAATAGATAAGTTGCTACACAATAACCTGCACAACTTCTAAAAAATGTTCTTCTAACATTTTCAAAAATATAATCATTTGAATTTTTTTCTCTTAACCATTCATATAACGCTTCATTTGAAAATGCATTTGTAAAAGATAGAGAAGATTTTTGAAAACCTCTCTGTATCTCTGCACTTGTTAAAGAATCTTCAACAACTTCTATCATTCCACAATCTTTTGAAAATGTTATTATATCATATGGTTTTAAAGGAATATTTTCATCTATCCAAATATCTTCAAGTATATTGAATAATTGTAAAGCATATTTATCTATTCTCATATCATCTCCTTTTTTAAATATAACTTTCTTTTGATTTCCATTTTCGTCTTCAAAAACTAAAAGAAATGGTCTTGTATTTGATTTAATCAATTTACATTTTTCTTTAACAATTTTTTTAACATTAAACATTGGATCTATCGGTAATATCATTCCTTCATAAGAGATATTATTAATGTAATCTATACAACCACATTCTTTTATAAAAGAGATCGCTTCTACCGATTTTCTAAATTTTTTATATAGACTTTCAGACATAATCTCAATCAATATTCTTAAATAAATAGATTCATATTGAAATAATTCCCAGAATAAATAATTACAAATATATATATTTCTTGAAGCTTTAAGTAAAAGATAATAACTCATAGGTGAAAATATAGGAGAATTGTGCATTAAATTTACAAATTGTGGAAGATAATGTATAATCTCTTTATCTTCTAAAGATATAAATCTTTTTGTTAAATATGCTTGAAGAGAATAATTATCAGTTTGATATAAACATTCTAATATTGTTATAGGAGTTAAATCTATAATATTCAATCTATTTATCAATGATAATGTATATTGATATGGAATACATTTCACTAAAACTCCAAAATATTTTGTTTCTTTTGTTGAAAGGATATAATCCATACTTTCAAATATTTTATCTCTATCTTTTAAAGATATTTTAGAATGTATAGGATATAAAGGAATTCTATTATTTATTTTTTTATTTTGAATCTTTTCAAATTGATCAAATAATATTTTTGTCTTTTGACATATCACTTCAACATTTATAGAAATATTTTTATTCTTTACTATTTTTTTCTTTGGCGATACAAAAGAGAGAATATCTATAAATTCGTCATATAAAATATCATAAAATTCTGTATATTCAGACAAATAACCATCTAATTTTTTAAAGAGATGGTATTCTATTTTTGAATAAGGATATATTTTTTTAAATGGAATAGAAAGAATATCTATACCACTCCAATATTCAAATCCGTTATATGTTAATATAATTTTTGTTGAATATCCATTTGAATTATTACATAAAATAATCATTTCTTCATTATTATTCAATGATATAGGTATATTTTTTCTATAAAGTAAATCTTTTGAAATATCATCATCAATATTATAAGTAAAATGTTTTAAAGAGTTTATAGATTTTGTTAAAACAACTTCTCCTTCATAATATATTTTTTTATTAGATATTATATCACCATTTATAAAAGGAATATATTTTTGATAATCATTCAATATTTTATCCAATCTCAAACCCTTATATTTATATCTCATATTTGTATCTTCAATATATACCTCTGTTATATTATTTCTCTTTTCATTGATTTTATTAGTAAAAGAAAAAGGTTTGAAGTGTAATAATAAATTATTCAATAATAATTTACTTTGAAAAGATGTAGGATATATTCCAAAATCAATATCTTTTCTATCTAATTTAATAATATCACTCATTCTAACTAAAAAAACTTTATTATCATTACAATCTCTTAAATTCCCATTCCCTTCAAGTGATATCTTTATTTTTGAGATTTCCCCCATCACTACTTTTTGTCAATTTTTCTTAAAAGAAAAATTCTTAAAAGAAAATTTATAAAATTTTTATAAAAATATTTTTTATATTTTTATAAAAACTTTATAAATTATTTACGTTTGGTATTGTTGTGAATAATCTTTTATTTTTATCTTTTAATTCTTCTTCATTATCTTTAAAATAGAATAAAATATATAATATCGACAGAGCAAGTAATAACATTAAAATACAAATTAAACCAAAATATTTTATATTGATTTTATTAATATCTATTACCCTTCTTAAATAATCTGTCCAAATATTCGCTGTAATAATAGAAAGTAAAGATATAATTATAATCTCTGTATAAAAATAATAAGAACTCATTATTTTTATTAAAATATTTTATATTAAAATATATTTAATAAATTAATATATATTTATTAAATAATTATTATAACTATACTTTATTCCTTCGGTATTTTTATATATATTTATTAAACATTCAATATCATTTTTAAAATACTTTATATATTTATTAATAATTTCGGTTGAATTTAACAATTCACTTCCACATAAATATCTCCAACATTCAATATTATTTTTAATAAACCGAAGGTATCTATCAATTTTTTCTCTTGAATTTATTCCTCCACTTTCACATAAATATATCCAACATTCTTCATCATCTTTTATATATTCAAAATATTTATCAATTAAACCTTCGGTAAAATTTAAGGAACCGCTTTTACATAACCATCTCCAACAATAAATATCATCTTTTAAATATTCAAGATATATATCGATTCCTTCGGTGAACTTTAGCGTTCCATTACTACATAAATTTCTCCAACATCCATTAAAATTCTTTATGTATTCAAGATATCTATCAATTATCTCTTTTGAATTTATTACTCCACTTTCATATAAATAATACCAACATACATTATCATTCTTTATATATTCAAGATATCTATCAATTACTTTTTTATTGGATAATATACCACTTTCACATAAATTTCTCCAACATTGAATATCATTTTTTATATATTCAAGATATTTATCAATTTTTTCTATTGAATTTAACGAACCGCTTAAACATAAATTTCTCCAACAATAAATATCTTCTTTAAAATATTCAATATATTTATCAATACCTTCGGTGAAATTTAATGATCTGCTATAACATAACCATCTCCATTCAATATAATTCTTTATATATTCAAGATATTCATTTATTATTTCTATTGAATTTAACGAACCGCTTAAACATAAATCTCTCCAACATTCCTCATCGTCTTTTATATACTCAAGATATTTATTAATACCTTCGGTAGAATTTAATGAACCACTTAAACATAATTTTCTCCAACATTTCTTATCATTTTTAAAATATTCTATAAATTTATCAATTTTTTCTGTAGAATTTAATGACCCATTTAAACATAAATTTCTCCAACATTCTATATCATTCTTTATAAACCAAAGGTATCTATCAATTTTCTCTATTGAATTTAGCGATCCACTTTCACATAAATCTCTCCAACATTCTGTATCATATTTTATATATTCAAGATATCTATCAATTATTTCAATATAATTTAATTTTCCACTATAACATAAATTTCTCCAACATTTAATATCGTTCTTAAAATATTCTATTAATTTATCAATTATTTCTATTGAATTTAATAAATTACTTTTACATAATTTTCTCCAAAATTTAATATTAATATTATTATTTAAAATATAATTATATATAAATTTATATAACTTTGATTTATAATTATTAAGAGTAATCTCCATTCTTATTTTTAAGATTTTATAATTTTAAAATCATTTTAAATTATTAATTTTATAATTTATATAAAATATATTTTTTAATATGGAATATTTCATATATTTTTAGAAAGTATTTCATATAAAATAATGTCAGAAATAAAAAGAAAAATTGATATTAAAAAGTTAAATTTTTATTTTTCAAAAAAAGGTTTTGAAATTTTAAAAACTTATACTAAAAATAAATATGTAGATTTTATTTTATTGATTGACAATAAATATAAATTGAGATTTATAACTACAACACCTGAATTATATTTAGTAAAAGACGAAAATGTTATATATTTAAAAGAAAATAAAGAAGAAGATATACCAAATAATTTTGCAATTATATCTGTAATAAAATTAACAATTGATAATATTCAATATTCTTTTAATAAAAAAGAAGAGGTCAAGAAAAATAAGTTTGATATTTTAGAAAAAGAGGTTGATAAACTTTGTAATAAAAAGAAATCTACAAAGATTAAAAAAGGTAATACCTCTTTTGAATTTGAAGATGCTGATATTTTAGATTTAGATGAATCATTTTTAGATATTAATCCACAGATTAAAGATTTTTATAATATCAACGGAATTATTATTCCATTTATTCCTTTCAAAAAAATTAAAAAAATGGATACCGATTTTTTATTAAATGAATATACTAAAATAGAAAAGTATAATGATAATATTAGAAATAAAAATATGAATAGTATTTTAGATTATATATATTCAATAAAAGATAAAGTCGAGGAGGGGTATTTAAATTTCAAAAAAGAAGAAAAAGATTTATTATTACAAAGAAGAAAAGCGATTGAAATGATTAAAAAAATGTATGATACTAATAAAGTTGATAATGATATATTAAATAATATATATACATTGATAAATGAGATTGATAATAAAATTATAAATATTAGAGATATTTATGATTCATCTTTAAAAGAGTATTTATAAAATTTCTATTAAGAAATTTTAATATAAAAATTTTTTATATATAAAAAATTTTACCACAGGATATTAATATTCCTGAACATAACAAGAGAAATAGTTCCCAAAATTAGAAAAATAAAAGAAATAATAGGTTCATTATCCAAAACATTCATCACAAAAATCTGATAAACACCCATAAAATAAAACGTCAACCAGATCCAAAACAGAACACTCATTTCTATATCTTCTCTAAAGGAATTATAATTCCTATATTTCTTAAATTAAGAAATTCCATTTTTTAGATAATATAATTATATTTATTTTCTACTTTTTTATTTTTTAAAGAGATAAAAGATATTATCTTATCAATAATTTCATCAGTGAATAATCCATTATCTTCAATAATCAATACATTTTCATTATTTTTAATTTTTTCATTAAAGAATTCATCATGCAAAGATAATAAACGTCTTTGGTATTCAATTGAAATATTACTCTCTCCATCTCTATTTCTTTTATTCAATCTTTTCATACATTCTTCTAAAGATGGTCTCAAATAGATAAAACCATCAAAATTGAATGGAATTAATTTAATCCATAAATCTTTCCATTCTAAGTAATGTTTATATTCCATATCATCTATCATTCCATCTTCATATAAAAGTTTCATAAATATCTGATCAGTTGCTACACTTCTTTCACAAATATAAATATCTCCATTGTTTTTATATTCTTTGATACATTCATTTACTCTATCAATAAATACTTTTGTTTGGAAATGATATCCCCATCTCTTTTGATCTTCATAAAATCTTTTAAGAATTCCATCTTTTTCCCATTTATCAACAGGTTCTTTGATAATACTACATTCTATCTTTTCTTGAATTTTTTTAATTAATGTGCTTTTACCTGCAGAAATGATACCATCAATTACAAAAACACTACTCATTATATATTCTTTGAAATATCTTATTATAACTTTTGTTATAATAAAAACTTTTTCATTTTTTAATAAAAAATGAAATATAAAATATTTATTTATAAAAAATAAAAGGAAATGTTTAAAAATGGGTATACTACGGATATAATTAAAGATTATTTTCATAAAAATGGAAATACTATGAATATAATTAAAGATTATTTTCGTGAATTTAAAGCGGATATACGAATTATTGGAACTATTGAAAAACAACGACATAGAAATATAATTGAAGTATCATTTAAACAAATTGTAATTGATGGAATTTTCTATTCAATTATAAATATTCATCAAATATGTAGTGATGATATTGACATGTTCATATATTATTTTCAAGAAGATAATGAAAAAGAACTTTCTGAAAAAGTAAATAAATTTTATAATTTTTTACAAAATTTTAAAAAAGAAACAAATAAAAAATTCAAAATAATATTTGAGTTATAAAAAAATCTTAAAAGATTTTTTATTTTTTAGTTTTTCTGATAGATTCTATCTCTTCATAAAATTTATCAGGGTGTGCAATACCACCTTTTCTAATATAATTTTTAACTTTTTCATCTCTAATTTTTTTAGATTCTAATTTCATTCTACTCTTTTCCATTTTTTCTAAATTATGTCCTTTATATTCTTTCATATTCATTATTTTCATATACTCCATTAAATAATCTTCTTGTTGTTTTTTCATATTTCTCAACTCTTTCAATCTTTTATTTATATTTTTAATCTCAGTATTGATACTTTTTATAGAATTAACATAAGCATCTCCCATTATTAAAATTTATTCATATATTTTAATTTATTCATATATTTTAAAATATTCATATATTTTAATTTATTCTTTAAAAAATATTTTATAAATTACCAATATTAGCATATGAAGCATTCGCAGGAATATTCAAATATTGAGGAATTACTCTATCTAAACTATTACTTGATAAAAACTGATTTGCTGTTTTAAATCCTTTTAGAGGTTCTTTTAAAACATCATCTGAAAAAGGTCTTCCTGATTCTGAAGCATAATATTTACCAAAATATTGTTCTAAATTAGAAGAATTTGTTAATACATATAATATATTTATAAATGTTCCTGCTAAATCATTAAAATTTCTACCTAATACATATTTTAATTCAGAATATAAATCTCTTAATGAAAAAGCAAGATCATATTCTGGGAAATAATAATTAGGCATATATAAATATCCTACTTTACCATTCATATATTGTGCTGAATAATCTACAAGTCCTTTCATAACTGGATTATTATATATCTGTCTTACACTGAATTTACAAGACATTCCCCAATCTCCTAGTTTAACTAATAAACCTACATTTGGAATGTATATTTTTCTTTTTTTATAAGTATATTCAAAATAATCAACTTTAGATATATCTCTACCATTATATTTATAACCATTAGGTATTTTTAATAAAAAGATATTTTCTAAATGTAAATCATTATGAGATATCCAAAATCTTTCTTGATAATTTGCTATCGCTATAATTATTTGTAAAACTATTGAATCAATAATAAGAGGTGTTTGTTTAACAGAATATTTTAATATTTCACCATTCATATCATAATTTTCATGTCCGTATTTATCTTTATATTTTTTACCATATATAAAACTTCTTAAAGTTGTTGAAATAATTTCCATAAAAGTATAATATGTTAATTTAGGTTGATGACATGTTGCAAATTGAAATACATCTACATAGAACGGACATTTACCTTTAGAAACTAATTCTCCATTTATTAATCCAATTAGTAATTCAGGAACTACCTCATTATCACACATATATTTATCAAGATTCATTTCACATTTTAATTCAGGTAGATTTGTAGTTCCTGAATTTAACATTGTTTTAAGAGCATATTCATAACCATTCTCCTCATCTTTTAATTTAAAAACCTTACCATATGCACCACGACCTAATGTTGAAATAATTTTTAATCTTGAACCTATCAAAGGACATACTTCACTTTCTTGTTTTAAAGTTTTTATTACATTGCCACCACTATTAAATAGAGCAATAATATCTTTTGAATCTTTATTTTCAACTTGTTCAACTCTTAAAAATTCATAAGATATACCTTTATCATTAAAATATTTAATTAGATCATTTCTTTTATTTGATGGAATGAACCATCCATCTCCAATAACTTTTTCTTTGCCATATTTATATCTTTGAAAATGTTCAAGTAATAATTTATTTGGATCACTTATAAATATATGTGTCGGTAAATCATAAACTATAATTTTCTGATCAGAATTTAAAAACGTTATTAATCCTAAATTGTGTAAAACTTTAACTAACGAAGAATATTCATTCAAATTAAAAAACCATCCATGATCCTTTTGAGAGTAATTAGTAAATAATTTTGTATTTTCAAAAAATTTATATTTATCTTTTATAAATATTTTATCGCCCATTTTAAATATATTAATATTTATATATCTATTAATTTTATATTTATAACCTTTACTTTCAATATATTTTATTAATTCTTCTAATTTATTATAATCAATGATCCAACCGCTTCCAAGAGAATTTGTTTTCAAATATTTATATTTACTAAAATATTGTTGATATATCATCCATTCATCTTGTATTAATATTTTAATATTGAATATTGTTGATATAATCATAAATAATGTATTGATAATATTAACTTTAAATTTATCAGATATATCTTTAACAAATTTCTCAATATCTTCATAACTTATTTTCCAACCTCTAACTTTAGAATTTATTTCTATATATTCTCCTTTATTTAATAACAATTCCTTTTTGATATCTTGAACCAAATAAAAATTTTCAAATTTAAAAATATTTATACTCATTATTATTTAGATAAAATCTTTATAAAAATATTTTTCATATAAAATATTTTTATAAAGATTTTAATAAATGAAAACTGAAAATTTATAAAAAGATTTATAAATTTATAAAAAGATTTATAAATTTATAAAAAGATTTATAAATTTATAAAAAGATTTATAAATTTATAAA